>Ga0210033_1000190_pt1 | contig 55138 bp, 36 predicted proteins | sample CryGeymeta201501_FD_185465 | JGI IMG/M metagenome (GOLD analysis project Ga0210033, IMG submission 185465) | Groundwater microbial communities from Crystal Geyser aquifers in Utah, USA - Crystal Geyser metaG 2015-01 (SPAdes) (version 2) | ecosystem: Environmental > Aquatic > Deep subsurface >... | reverse complement strand
GCAGGACGTCTCACACCCACCACGGCGCCGAAGGCGTCGCCTCCGAAGATCTCGCGCTCATCGGCCGTGATCCGCTCATTGACGGCTTGACCGCAGCGGCGCTCGTGCTCGCCGCGGTGCCCATGCTCGTCGCCAACGCCTTGCTGCTCGGCGTCGTGTACAACACGATGGGTGCCATTGGCCCCACGATCCTCATCGCGATCATCGTCGGCGCGCTCGTGGCTGAGCTGGCGGTGATCCGAACGCTCCTGCGCCCGAAGCACATCCACAGCTGCATCAACTGCGGAACGCTCAACCGGATCGTGCCGGCTGTACGCCGCCGACCGCTCAAGTGCGGAAGCTGCGCAGAGCCCATCTACGGCGCGTGGCCGATCTTGCCCATGCAGACGCACGCCTGTCCGTCGTGCAAGAGCAACGTTCACATCGAAGCCGAGGTGCTCGTGAACGCGCTGCCGTATTGCCCGCGCTGCGAGAACCCGATCGCCACCACCGCGATCCCCCGGCGCAACCACCGCGCATAGCTGGAACCCGCTGCATGTCGCGTGGTCCAACTCCCGCATGCGCTCTGTTTGATCCGAGATGCCTCCATCTCTGATACGCTGCCATCACCATCGCCCGAACGCGGAGAAGCCCCATGTCGGCTCGCGCCTTGACCCGCCCCTCCATCGCCGCTGCTCTCACCGCGTTGCTTGCGCCGTCGACCGGACTCGCTGCTGCGCCGCCGAGCTTCTGCGCCGCGCCGTACTCCAACGCCCAGTGGCAAGCGGACATGGACAGCGTCACCACCAATATCCACGCGTTCAAGCTCAACGCGGCCGCGGAGACGCTCGCCGGTGTGCGCAAGCAGCTTCAGTGCCTCGACACCATCGCAGATCGCGCCATGCTGGGCCGCTACGGTCGGCAGATGTCGATCATCTTCTTCTTCCAGCAAGAAGAGGACGCGGCGATTCGATGGGCCAACCTACAGCGCTTCGCCGCCCCCGGCCTCTCCTGGACGAAGGAGGGGCTCACCGCAACGCCGCCGTACCGCGACATGCTGTCGTGGGTCGACGAGCCGCCCGTAGGTGGATCGCCCGACGCGAGCCTCGTGTACCCCAAAAAGGGCGCGATCTTCCTCAATGGCACGCTGCTCACCACGCCGACGGCGCGCGCCGAGGTGCCCGGTCTTGTGCAGGTCTCAGACAAGCTCGGCAACATCACCACCGCCTTCTGGCAGGACGGCGCGCGCTTCCGCCCCGACATCCTCGGCCCGCCCGGCGGCAAGCCTCCCGCGGCGCCTGATTGGTTCCAGCCCCAGCCCTTCGACGCTGTGGCTGACGCCGACGAGAACCCGTTCGGCTTTGGCGATGACGCAGACGTCGGTGACGAAGGCGACGAGCCCATGGTCGCCACGGAGCCCGCCGTCGCTGACGCGGGGACCGATCCGGTCCATGCCGACGCCGTCACCGAGCCCGTCGTCGCCGACGTCGTGACTGAGCCCGTCGTCACCGAGCCCGTCGTCGCCGACGTCGTGACTGAGCCTGTCGTCACCGAGCCCGTCGTCGCCGACGTCGTCACCGAGCCTGTCGTCACCGAGCCCGTCGTCGCCGACGTCGTGACTGAGCCCGTCGTCACCGAGCCCGTCGTCGCCGACGTCGTCACCGAGCCTGTCGTCACCGAGCCCGTCGTCGCCGACGTCGTGACTGAGCCTGTCGTCACCGAGCCCGTCGTCGCCGACGTCGTGACTGAGCCCGTCGTCACCGAGCCCGTCGTCGCCGACGTCGTGACTGAGCCCGTCGTCACCGAGCCCGTCGTCGCCGACGTCGTGACTGAGCCCGTCGTCGCCGACGTCGTGACTGAGCCCGTCATCGCCGAGCCCGTCGTCGCCGACGTCGTGACTGAGCCCGTCGTCACCGAGCCCACGCGCCCAGACCCCGTCACGCTGCCAAAGCCCCCGAAGGCCCCGAGCACCAGCAGCGTGCGCGTGGTCCCGCTGGCCGCGGGCGGCGGATTGGGCGTCGTCGCCGGAGCGCTCTACGGCCTCGCCGCCATCAACGCCGCCAAGATCAGCGATCACTCGCTCACCGTTGAGGAGCTGAAGAGCGCCCGCGGCACAGCCAACGCGCTGACCATCACCTCGGGTGTGCTCGGCGCGGCCGCGATCGGCGTGGGTGTCACCGCCGTTGTCGACGAGCACGGCTGGGGACTCGGCTGGCGCGCCCGCTTTTAGAGGAGGGCATCTGCTGCGATTTTCGCTTACGACGTTAGCCCGCCCGTCGGAGGCCAACCTTGCTTGCCTTGCTGCGTCTATCCCCGCTGCTCCTCATCCTCGCCTGCGCCAAGAAGGCGCCCATCGAAGCCCCTCCCGCGCCCCCTCCAGATCCGTGGCCTGAGCTCGTCTGTCCGGAGGGCACGCTCAAGGTCGGCGACGCCCCACCGCAGGGGTTCCACGTGTGGTGCCGCCTGCAGCTCCCGAGCGGGCGCTGGGTCAAGGCAGGCGGCGCCGTCGACTTTCACGACACCGGCGAGCTCCAAGCCGAGGGCGCGTACGACCACGACAAGAAGGTCGGCACCTGGCGCACCTACTACCCCTCTGGAGCGGTGCAGGTGGAGGCGCAGTTCGAGGCCGGTCAAGAGCAGGGCGCGTGGGTCGAGTTTCACGACAACGGCCAAAAGAAGGCCGAAGGCGACATGGCCAACGGACATCGCGTTGGCCCGTGGGTCTACTGGCACGCGAACGGCCAAAAGCGCCTAGAGGGCGTCTGGCTCGACGGCGTCGAGGACGGCAAGTGGCTGGAGTTCCGCGAGGACGGCACGCTCCGCGCCGAGAGCTTCTACAAGTTCGGCCGTCTTATCTCGCAGAACGCGCACTCCGAGTGAGCGCCGTGGTCCGACCTGCGACCGACACCCTGCGCTGGGTCGCGGTCCGCGGCGACGGTGTCGGCGCTGCCCTGCTGCACACGGTGCACGCTGAGCTCGACGAGCCGCTGTGGTGTAACGCGCGCGTTGGCGCCGTCGGATCCTACCGACGACTCGGCGGGGTTGTGGCTAGTGAGACCTTGGACATCCCCGGTGTCGGAGCGCATCAGCGCATGGGCTGGCGTCCAACGCGCTAACCCCGCGTGGATCCTGCGTAGCGGCTGAAGTATCCTCTCCTCCGCTCCACAGGAGAACTCCTCATGCGAAACCTCGCCTCCCTCGTCGCCATGCTCGCCTTGTCGTCGGCCTGTCGCACGACCTTTCAAGCCGACCCCTTCGACCAGGACGCAGACGGCTACACCGTCGGCGAGGACTGCGATGACAGCGACCCGCTCATCAACCCGGACTCACCGGAGATCTGCGACGAGGTCGACAACAACTGCAACGGCGCCATCGACGAGGGCGTGACCCAAGCATGGCATGCCGACAGCGACGGTGACGGGTTCGGAGGCACCCAGTTCTCGCAGGACGCCTGCTCACAACCCGCGGGATACGTCGATAATGCGAGCGACTGTGACGACCTCGCGCCCGCCGCCTACCCAGGCGCCACCGAGGTCTGCGACGGCGTCGACAACGACTGCAATGGCCAAGTGGACGAGGGGTTCACCTCGGCGTGGTTCGTCGACGCCGACGGCGACGGCTTCGGCAACCCCGCGGCGCCCGTCACGGCGTGCGGCGGCGGCCCAAGCCTCGTCAGCAATGCCGACGACTGCAACGACGGCAACCCGAACGCGTGGCCCGGCGCCACCGAGATCTGCGACGGCCAGGATCAGGACTGCGACGGCCAGCCCGACAACGGGCTCAATCAAACGTGGTACGTCGACAACGACAAAGACGGGTTTGGAAGCGGCTCCAACGGCTTCGAGGCGTGCAGCCCCGGCGAGAACGGCGCCGCCGTCAACGGCGACTGCGACGACGCGGATCCCTCGAGCCACCCCGGCGCCGCCGAGCTCTGCGACGGTCACGACAACGACTGCAACAACCAAGTCGACGACGGGCTGTCGCAGGTCTGGTACCGCGACGCGGACACAGACGGCTTTGGCGATCCCACGCTCAGCCAGAAGGCCTGCGAGCAGCCAGCGGGCTTCTTGCTCGACGGGCGCGACTGCAATGACGAAGCGTCCGACGTGCACCCTGGCGCGCCCGAGCTCTGCGATGGCCGCGACAACAACTGCGACGATCAGGTGGACGAAGGCGCCTCGCAGACCTTCTACGCCGACGCCGACGCCGACGGCTACGGACGCGACAGCGGCACGCTTCTGGGCTGCGTGCTGCCAAACGGCTACGCCACGCAGGGCGGCGACTGCGACGACAACCAGCGCACCGTGAACCCCGGCCAGGCCGAGGTGTGCGACCACCTCGACAACGACTGCAACGGCCAGATCGACGAGGCGGGACTTAGCACCTGGTACTTCGACGGAGACCTCGACGGGTACGGCGGCAACGGCAGCGCCCAGCAGGCATGCGACGCCCCCTCCTCCGCCCACACCACCCAAGGGGGTGACTGCGACGACTCCAGCGCCGCGCGCTTCCCCGGAAACGCCGAAGCTTGTGACGGCGTCGACAACGACTGCGACGCGATCGTGGACGAGGGCGTGACCCTCACCGTCTACGCCGACACCGACGCGGACTCGTTCGGCGACGCAAACGCAGCCTCCCAGCGCTGCTCCGCCGGGGGGGGCTACGTGACCGACGCCACGGACTGCGACGACACGAACGCCCTCGCCAACCCAGGCGCCGCCGAGGTCTGCGACGGCGCGGACAACAACTGCGACCACCAGATCGACGAGGGCGTGCAGGTCCAGCTCTACGTGGACAGCGACGCTGACACCTACGGCGCCGGCCCCAAGCGCCTCGGCTGCGCGCCTGGCGTCAACGAGTCCCTCACCCGCGACGACTGCAACGACGCCGACCGCACCATCCACCCCGGCGCCACCGACCTCCCGGGCGACGGCATCGACCAGAACTGCGACGGCATCGACCCCACCGTCACCCCCGGCTCGGTCTGCTACGCGGGCACCTCGGTGCTGACGCTCGGAGAGCAGCTCGAAGCGCGCCTCGAGACCACCGACCAGACGGGCGGTCCGCGCGGCTCGGCCTACCGCTTTGACGATCACGAGATCGTGCTCGACCAAGGCAAGGAGTACACCTTCTCCCTGAACTCTGAGTCCATCGACACCTACCTCTACGTGCTGGACGACACCTGCGCGGTCGTGGCCTCGGTCGACGACGGCGCCCGCGCCGACCTCAACTCGGCGCTCACCTACACCCCGACCAAGGCCGGCGTGTACACGGTCATCGCTTCCTCCTTCTGGAGCGCCGACACGGGCGCGTACCGCCTGCGCGTCTCCGAGGGCGACGCCGCGAACGCCTGCCTCTCCGACGACCGCGTCATCGGCATCGGCGAAGAGACCACCTTCTCGCTCTACAGCTTCTCGTCCACGGACGGTCCCATCCCGAGCGCGGCCTACCGCGACTACGGCATCTGGCTGCAAGCCGGCGAGGCGATCAGCGCGCAGGTCACCAGCGAAGTGCTCCACCCCTACGTCGCCATCCTCGACAGCACCTGCGCCGTGGTCACCAGCAACAAGGGCCTCTCCTACACAGACAACGCGCGCGTCGCCTTCACCCCGCCCAAGTCCGGCTACTACACCGTCGTCGCGGGCACAGACACCCCCGGCGAGCTCGGTGAGCTCACGCTGCAGGTCGCTGGCGGCTTCGTCGGCTACCAATGCTTCGGAGATAACGCTGTAGCGACGCTTCCCGCGCTCTACGACGCTGCACAGCTCTCCTCGGGCGACAACCACACCACGGGGCCGCTCGGCAGCGGCTACACCTGGGACGACTACGAGGTCATCGCAGGCCCCGCGCGCGGCGTCGCCGCGCACCTGGCGAGCCCCAACCTGCCGCTCCTCGCCGAGGCCTATGACGACCAGTGCAATGTCATGAGCATGGACTTCGAGGACACCCACACCTTCTCGGACACTCAGGGCCTACACGCGCAGCCTTCGGAGTGGACGCAGATCGTCACCATCGCGGTCACGGCGATGTACCCCGGTGATCTCGGCACGCACGCCCTCAGCCTCGCGCCGATGACCGCCTGGGACGACTGCGGCGTCGACGCGCGCGGCCTGACCGCCGGCGAGACCGTGCACGAGGTGCTCACCGCCTCCGACGCCACGGCAAGCCCCCACACCGGCTACGCGTGGGACGACTACGAGCTCTACCTGCAAGCGGGAGAGACGGTGTACTTGAGCGCTGGCTCGGCGACCGACGACGTCGGTGTCGCGGTGCTCGACAGCACCTGCGACCTCATCGCCCAAAACAACGACGGCGGCGGCGGCACCGCGGCCTACCTGCCGTTCACAGCCCCCACGACCGGCGTGTACACCGTCGCTGTGAGCGGCGAGCTGCCGCGCGTCGGCGACATCGAGTACTACCTGCAGGCCTCGCCGGCCCCGCTCGCGAGCACCTGCTGGGCCGACAACCTCATGTTGCCACCCGGCGGCGGCGTCTACCCGGGCACGCTCTCAAGTCTCGACGATCAAAGCGGACAGCGCACGATCTTCGGCACGCACTACCACGACGACGTCAACGTGTACCTGTACCAGGGGCAGCAGGTGCAGCTCGACCTCAACGCGAGCTGGGACACCTACCTGATGCTGCTGGACGACAGCTGCGTCGTGGTCGCGAGCAACGATGACGTCTCCTACCCGACCAACAAGAACTCGCGCATCACCTACACGGCGCCCGCGAGCGGCGTGTACACCGTCATCGCGTCGAGCTTCACCAACAACGTCACGGGCAACTACACGCTGAGCACCACCCAGCTCAACGAGTTCTGACGTGGTGACGCTCACTCGTCGCGAGCTGCTCGCGGCGCTCTCCGCGGGCGCCGCGCTCGCTGGTTGCTCGTCGGGTCCGGGCCCCGTGCCGCAGACGCCGTGGGAGCCCCAGGAGCCGCTTGACGCCGACGCCTTCCCCTCGGGCGTGCAGGTGGGCGACGCCACCGACAGCGGCGCCATCGTCAGCGTTCGCGCGCCCCAAGCCGCAGCCACCCTCCGACTCGCGCGCGCCACCGACGCCGGCTGGGTGGAGGAGCGCCTCGACGCCCCGCTCAGCTTCAGCGACCGCGTGGCGCAGCACAGCTTGGTGGACCTCCGCGCCGACACCACCTACGCCGTCGTCGCCATCACCTCCGACGGCGCCGCGCGCAGCGCCGTCGCGCAGCTTCGCACCGCCCTCGCCCCGGGGGCCTCGCGCCGGCTGCGCTTCGCCGCCACCTCCTGCTTGGGCGGGAGCACGCCGTGGGCGAGCCTGTCCCACGCCGCCGCTCTTGAGCTCGACGCCTTCCTGCTCCTCGGCGACACCATCTACGCCGATTGGGGTCAAGGCGACGTGGAAGCGCACTGGGACGCCGCGCTCACCACCCAAGGCCTGCTGGACGTGTTCGCGCGCACCAGCATCGTCGCCACCTGGGACGATCACGAGGTCGGCAACAACTGGGATCCCGCCTCGCCCGCCGACCAAGCCCTCGCGCAAGCCGCCCGCGTCGCGTACCGACGCGCCCTCCCGCAAGGCGTCGGACCTACCGGCGGCATATGGCGCAGCCTGCGCTGGGGCGACGCCGCCGAGCTGTTCGTGCTCGACTGCCGCGGAGAACGGCAAGGAAGTAGCTACGTCTCAGCGGAGCAGCTCAGCTGGTTGATCGACGGCCTCATCACCAGCCCCGCGCGCTTTAAGATCGTGCTCAACAGCGTGCCCATCACGGACTTCTCGGCCTTCGGCAACCCCGGCCGCATCGGCGAGGAGGACCGCTGGCAGGGCTACCCCGAGCAGCGCACGGAGCTGCTCACGCGCCTGCACGACGCCGCAGTACCGGGCCTGCTGTGGGTCGCGGGCGACTTTCACGTCGGCGGCGTGCTGCACGTGGACGCTGACGGCGGCGTGGGCGCGGACATGCGCGAGGTGCTGGTCGGCCCAGGCGGCTCGCCCATCTCGAACCGCTACGACCTCGTGCCCGAGACAGGCCCCATCGAGGCGATCGTGCGCGAGTGGAACACCGTCGTGCTCGAGCTCGACCCGAACAGCGGGTGGGTCACCGTCGTCTTCGTAGGGGATGACGGCGGCGAGCTGCGGCGGCTCATCCTTCAGCTTTAGTGACCCGCGGTCACATCCTGCGCTAGACTGCGCCGCCGCCAGCCCCTCAGCCCCGAGGACGCGACGAGGACGCCATGTCGACGCCTGCGAAGCCGCCCCCCCTTCTGCTCGATCGCCGCTACTGGCCCATGTTTTGGACCCAGTTCTCTGGCGCGTTCAACGACAACTTCTTTAAGAACGCGCTCGGCATCTTGGTGGTGTACTCGGGAGCTACCGCCTTCGGCCTCGAGCCCGAGCAGTTCGTACCGCTCACGGCCGCTGTGTTCATGCTGCCGTACTTCTTGTTCTCTGCGACCGCGGGTCAGCTCGCGGACAAGTACGAGAAGAGCCGGCTCATTCGGATCATCAAGCTCGCCGAGATCGCCATCATGGGGCTCGGCCTCGTCGGCTTCCTGGCCCACCAGTATGAGCTGCTCGTGGGCGTGCTGTTCTTGATGGGCGCGCAGTCGGCCTTCTTCGGCCCGGTAAAGTACGGCATCCTGCCGCAGCTGGTGGACGAAGACCGGCTCGTCGGCGGCAACGCGCTCGTCGAGCTCGCGACCTACGTCGCCATCCTCGGCGGCACGATCGGCGGCGGCCTGCTCATCACCTGGGAGCGCGACGGGCAGCCGCTCGGCTTGTGGCTCGTGTGCGGCGGCATCGTCGCCATCGCGCTCGTCGGCTGGGTCTTCTCGCGCCAGATCGTCACCTGCCCCGCCGAGGCGCCCGACCTCGTCGTGCAGTGGGATCCCGTCCGCCCCACCTGGAACATCCTCAAGCTCACGCTGCAGAACCGCGTCGTGCTCTTGTCGGTGCTCGGCATCACCTGGTTCTGGTCCTTTGGCACCGCCTTCTTGAGCCTGTTTCCGCCCTACGCAAAGGGCGTGCTCGGCGGCGATGAGCACGTCGCGACCATGTTCTTGGCGGCCTTCTCCATCGGCATCGCCATCGGAAGCATCGTGTGCGAGCGCCTCTCCAAGCACCGGCTGGAGCTCGGCCTCGTGCCCATCGGCGCCTTCGGCATGTCGCTGTTCTGCGCCGACCTCTTCCTCGTCGGCCAGCCCTGGGTCGCCGACCCGAGCCACCTCATCGGCTTGCGCGAGTTCTTCGCGCACGGCGCGGGTTGGCGTATTCAAGCCGACCTGCTGCTCATCGCGAGCTTCGGCGGCATGTACATCGTGCCGCTCTACACGCTCGTACAGCAGCGCACCGACGACGCCATCCGCAGCCGCGTCATCGCCGGCAACAACATCATCAACGCGCTGTTCATGGTGCTCATGTCGTTGGCGCTCATCGTCGTGCAGGGCATGGGCTTCACGCCCCCGCAGATCTTCGGCATGCTCGCCGTGCTCAACGCCATCGCGACGTGGTTCGTGTTCTGGCAGGTGCCCGAGTTCCTCATTCGCTTCGTCATCTGGATGCTGTCCAACGTCTTTTACCGAGTGAAGGTCGTGGGCATGGAGCGGCTCCCGAAAGAAGGCCCGTGCGTGATCGCACCCAACCACGTCAGCTTCGTCGACTGGTTCATCCTCAGCGGCGCCATCAAGCGCCCGGTGCACTTCGTCATGGACGTGAGCTTCGCGAACCTGCCGATCATGAAGTGGTTCACGCGCAACGATTGGGTGATCCCGATCGCGAGCCCCAAGCGCGACGAGGTCGCCTACGAGCAGGCCTTCGTCACCATCCGCCGCAAGCTGCGCGAGGGGTGGATCGTGGGCTTGTTCCCCGAGGGAGAGATCACGCACGACGGCGCCCTGAACCCGTTCAAGAAGGGCATCGAGAAGGTAGTGGAGCGCGACGCGGTCCCTGTCGTGCCCGTCGCGATTCGGGGGATGTGGGGGAGCTGGTTCAGCCGAAAGGACGGCTCCGCCATGAAGAAAGCGCCGCGACGCTTCTGGAGCCGCGTCACCATCGTCATCGGCGAGCCCATCCCCCCCGCGGACGTCTCCGCCGAGCGCCTCCAGTCCGAGGTGCGCGCGCTGCTTGAGGCGCCCGCGGTCTAGCACTTGCAGGAGGGGCGCGCGGGCGAGTACCTTGGCCCACCTGCTACGGTCGACTCCGGCATGGATCCGGGCACGACCACCGACCCAGGCACCGCGACCGGCACGGATCCCGGCACCGCGACCGACCCGGGCACGTCCACCTCGCCGCCGCCCGTAGACGCCGACGGCGACGGCTACAACAGCACCACCGACTGCGACGACCACAACCCGAACGTCCACCCGAGCGCCGTCGAGGACCTCGACGCCATCTGCAACGACGGCGTCGACGAGAACTGCGACGGCGTCGACAACTGCGTCGCCGTGACGATCGTGCAGGGTACCGCTGTCGTGAACACCAGCGCGCACAGCTATGCCGGCACCACGCAGCTCCTCGACACCGAGCTCAACGTGCCATCGCACACGTTCTGCTCGTACGTCTGGCCGGCCACGTCGAGCGTCAGCCACGTCGATTGCGTCGGCTGTACCTTCGCGTTCACCCTCTCGCACAGCGACGCCACGTCCAAGACCGGGCCGCTCTGCGACGACTGGTACGACGCGACCGCGTGGGCCACCGGACCTCAGCTCGGCAGGCCCCTCTCTGTCGGCTACCACCCCGCCTACGATCTGCAGTGGGACAGCACCTCAGCGGCGGTCCCCTCGCTCATGATCCGCTACGGCGACTCGTCCACCGGCTACGATTGGTATGGCGTGTCGGACAGCGCCAGCTTCAACGCCAGCGACTTCTCGTGGTCGTGGGTCTTGGGCCTGTACTACGCGTACTAGCGCCTTGAACAGGGTACACTCGCGGCGCCCCCCCTTCTTGGAGTCCGAAATGCAGCGCGGCCCCGCCCTCTTCGCTGGCGCTCAAGCGCTGATCTTCGCTGGCCTCGCGGTCTGGCTCTCCGACCGCTCCTTGGTCGCGGCGGGGGCCCTCGGGCTCGCCTCCGCGGCGCAGGTGGGCGCGCTCGTGCAGCTCGCTCGCGGACGCCGTGAGGGCCTCGCCTTCGCGGGCCTCACCTCGCTGCTTGGCGTCGGGCTCGTCTTCGCGATGCTCGGCCAAGTCGCGCTCTACCTGCGCGCGCACGTCACACCCGCCGACGCGCGCGAGGTGTGGAGCATCCTCGGCGTCATCGCCCTCGCAGCGCCGTGGCTCGTCGCTGTGCCGCTCTGGCAGGTCCTCTCAGCGACGTGGCGGTGGAGAGCGGGCGGCGCGGGCGCGCTCGCGGCGGTCATCGTGCTCCCCCTGGTTTACGCCGAGCAGGAGCTCGCCCCCACCCAGACCTTCGCGAGCGTCGACGGCCCCATGGTCGCGAAGTGGCTGTACAACCGCTGCGCCGGCCGCGGTGAGCAGTGGATGCTGCCCGAGCGCGATGGCCCCGTGCGCCTCGGCGTCACCCTCATCCGAGATGGGGAGCTCGTCGCCCAGCAGACCGTCTCCGGCGATAACCTCGCGGCCGCGCTGACCAAGGTGAACCTCAAGGATCGACGCGCGCGCGTTGCTGTGGTCCTCGACATCGTGCGCGTGCAGGGTTCGCTCTGGACGCCAGCGCTGCTCCCTGTGCGCTGGCTGTGGCTGCGCGCGGGCGACGAGGTGCCCAGCGTCGTAGACGGCGCGCTCGTGGCCTCTGCGGCCTGGCACACCGACGCGGGGCGACGCCAGATCCTCCCGGGCCTCCCGCTCCCTGCGCTCACCCGCGAGGTCGCCCCCGACGCGAACCAGTGGGCGCGCGTCGACAGCGTGCTCGCCACCCAGCACTCCACGACCGCGCTGCAGCGCTCCTGGGCGGCGCCCCCGACGCTCGACGCGGAGGCCGCCTACCACGCCGCCCTCAACGCGGGGCGCCACCTCGCGCGCGAACAAGCCAATGACGGGCGCTTTACCTACCTGATCGATGGACCGAGCGGACGGCTCCACCGCGCCTACAACTACCCCCGGCACGCTGGCGTGACGTGGTTCTTGGCGCGGCTCGCCCGGCGCTCGGACGATGAGAGCGTGTGGATCGGCGCGCGTGCTGGCATTCGACACCTGGAGAGCGTGACGCAGACGCTCGCCGACGGCCGCCGCTTTGTGCTCGACCCCGCCCGCCGCGATGGCAAGGCGTGGATCGGCACGACGGCCCTCGCGACCCTCGCCGCCATCGCCCTCGGCGACGAGGACGGGCTCGCGGACGCGTGGCTCGCGCAGCTGATCGCGTCCGTGGACGAAGCGGGCCAAGCACGCGGCGAGTTCGACACGGCCACCGGCGCCTTCCCCAAGCAGGCGCCGAACGCCTACGCCCAGGGGCAGGTCATGCTCGCGCTCGCGGTGGCGCTGCGAGCTGATCGTGAGCAGGCAGAGGCCCCGCTGCTGCGCGCAGCGACCTACGTGGACCAAGCCTACTGGCCGGCGCTCGGCGGCGCGCTCGTCACGCTCGACGAGCACTGGATGTGCCTCGCGGCGCTCGCGAGCGACGACGCCCTCGGCACGCCCGCGGGCCTGCGCGTCTGCGATGCTTACCTGCGTGAGGCGGCCCGCACCAAGGCGCCGCAGGCGAACGCGTCGGCCGCCCCTGGCGCCGGCTCCTCGGGAGCCCTCGCCGAGGCCTTCGCGGCCCGCGCGGCGCTCGCGGAACGACGCGGCGAGGCACAGCCCTTCCCCGGTTTGTTGGAGCGCTTTGGCGAGCTCTTCCTCGGGAGCCAATACCTGCCCGAGGACCGGCCCTTCATCGCGCACACGCGCCTCTTCGGCGCGTTCCGCGAGACGCCCTACGACCTCGACGCGCGCATGGACACAGCCCAGCACGTCGGCTGCGCGCTCCTCGGCCTCGAAGCGTCGCTGCGCGGTCACCCGCTCGCGGGATCGCTGCCGTGACGCGCCTGAACACCTCTGACAGACGTGCCGATGAGCTGCACGAGGTTCGCCCTATGTCCCCCACGCTGCGCGCCCCCATCGTCGCCCTCGCCCTCGCCCTCGCCCTCGGGACGGCCTGCTCCGACTCGAACTTCGCGGTCCTCAACCTCCCGCCCACGGTAGCGATCACCTCGCACGGCGACGGCGACACCGTCGCGCCGGGGCTCACCGCGCTCACCGGAACCGCGACGGACGAGAACGACGCAGCGAGCGCCTTGTTCGCCACGTGGTGGGTCGACGGCGTCGTCGCCTGCGCGGCCGAGGCCCTCGCCCCCGACGGCAGCACGAGCTGCGCCGCCTTCGTCCGAGAGCCAGGCGCGAGCGTGCTCCTTGAGGTCACGGACTCCCGCGACGCCACCGGCGAAGCCCGCGTCCGCTTGGCGGTGGGCGTGCCCGTCGACGCGCCGCCTACCGTGAGCTTCGTCAGCCCCTCGCCGGGTGAGCACTTCGCCGCGGGAGCGTCGGTGCACCTGATCGCCGCAGTGAGCGACGCCGAGGATCCCCCCGAGGCGCTCACGGTGACGTGGACGTCGTCGCGCGACGGCGTGCTCGCGACAGCGCCCGCCCAGAGCACCGGCACCGCAGCGCTCACCACCACGACGCTGTCGCCCGGCGCACACACGCTCACGGCGAGCGCCAAAGACACCTCGGGCGGCCAAAGCTCGGCCACGCTCGCGCTTGTGATCGACGGAGGCGACACGGGCATCGTCGACACGGGCACTGGAACCGCCGACACAGGCACCGACACGGGAACGGTCGACACCGGCACCGACACGGGCACGGTGGGGCCCCGCCCCTGCCAGTTCGCGCCGCAGTACGAGCGGCTCGTTCACACGGCAGGCGCGGCCGACCTCGGCAGCGTGGCGTGGTCCCCCGACGGTACGTACGCGCTCATCACGCCAGTCGCAGAGGGCGAGCTCCTTCGCTACGACGCAGGCGCAACCGACCTGGTAGTCGTGGACAGCCGCGCGAGTCAGCGCTGGACCGAGCTCGCCTTCGCCGAGGACGGCAGCTACGCGCTCATCGGCGGCGCCACCAACGCGAGCCCGCCACAACCCGTGCTCTACGTCTACACGCCCACCGCGGGCCTCACGCCGCTCGCGGACATCGTCGGCGTCGGCACGGGAAAGCTGCCCTCCCCGGCGCGCATCGGCGGCCTCGCCCAGCGCCCCGGCACGAACACCTGGGCCATCCTCAGCGATGACGCAGGCACCAGCAACCAGATCGCCTACCTCAACCTCTTCGAGCCGGACTGGACGACGGGCGTCCACGGCTGGCGCTTTGGCGGCGCCGCCCCTGGCACCTCACAGGGCACCGCGAGCATCGCTTGGGGCAAGCGCCTCGGTCAGCCGGTCGCCATCGGCGTGACCAACTACGTCGATCTGCTCGTGTGGGACCACCTCACCTCCTCGCTCGTCCACACGCAGCCTCCCGGCTACGGCAACCTCCGCAAGGTGGCGTTCCGCAAGGACGGACAGGTGGCCTGGCTGCTCAACACGAGCGCAAACGCGCTGTACACCTGGGATGGGGCGCTCCACAACGACTTCAACTGGCGGCTCCAACCGAACGGGTACACCGCCGTGGACTTCGCCGCGTCGGAGGACGAGCACTGGCGCACCTTTGTCGGGCGCAACGGCCAGGTGTGGTGGACTGACGCCGCGTGGAGCGCGACGGTCGACATGAGCCACGTCTACGCGACCCCCATCCCCGGCTGGACGGGCTCGCCCTACTTCGGTGGCTCCAACGACTACCTCAACGGCGTCGCGTGGCGCCCCGGCACCTGCGAAGGGCTGATCGTCGGCGACGCCGTCGGCGGACAGGGCCTCGTCGTGCGCTTCAGCCTGCCGCGCTAGTCGCTCGGCGACGCGGCGGAGGCGCGGACGAGCGCGTCATGCAAGGCGTTGGCCTGCTGGTCGGAGGGGTCCATCGCGAGGATCTTGCTGGTGTACTCCAGCGCCCGCGCCGCTTCACCCGCTTCGCTCGCGCGATGAGCGAGCGACAACCAGACGCCGCGCTGGCTGAGCCGCTTCAAGCGCTTGGCGCGCAAGCCGAGGCTCACGTCCGCCGCGTGCAGGTCCGCCGCGTCCTCGAGGCGCGCGGCGGCGTCACCGGGATGCCCGTCCTGAAGCAGGCGCTCGGCGTCATCCAGCACCGCCATGAGGGCCTGGTCCGCGGTCTGAACCACGGTGGCTTGCTCGTGGAGACCACCTCCGAGCGCGTCCGCGACGCGTGCCCCCAAGAAAAGGCCGTAGGCCGCCATGCCGACGAGCGCGACGCCGACGACGATGGCGCCGACCCCAAGCCAACGGTCCCCCGTCGCGGGCTCGGACGGCGAGCTCGCGAAGGTGTTGCCGACGCCGCTCGCGTCGCGCCAAGGGGCAGGAGGAACGCTCGCCGATGGCACCGCTTGTCGCGCTGCCGCTGGCTGAAGCGACAGCCCGGGGATGGGCTCCTCGGACGTGTCGAGGAGGTCGAGGTGCCGGGCGCCGTCCACGCCGACCTCGCCCGTCGTCTCGGGGATGAAGAGGTCCTCGCCGCACGCGCGAATCGCGCCGAGCACGCGACCGCACACGCCGGCGAACTCCTGGCCAGGATCGCCCGCGGGGGGCTCGTCGGCGAAGAGCTCTTCGAGGACCTCGCGCCACTCCGCGGGCTGAAGTGGCCCTCCCTCTTGGCTGAGGATGCGACCGAAGGTCTGGGAGAGCACGCGGCAGGACGCGGGGCGGCGCGAGACGTCGCGCTGGGTCCACTGCCCCAGCCCAGCGGCGAGCGGGAGCACGAGGTCCAGCTCACCCGTAGCCGCGGGCGCGCCGTCGGCGATCGCCTCGCGGACATCGAGGGGCGTGTCGCCGTGGTACCGCAGCCGCCCAGCCGCGAGCGCCTCCAGCACCATAGCGAGCGAGTAGATGTCCGACTGTATCGTCGGCGTGGCGCGCTCGAACAGCTCGGGTGCGACGCAGGCGACGACGTCGAGCGAGGGGGAGCTGAGCGCTTGGCTCGTACGAGCCTCGGAGGGCAAGGCGAAGCCCAACAGCTTGACGTAGCCCGTGTCCGTGAGGAGCACGCGGCTTGGCGCGACCGAGCCGTGCACGAGCCCAAGCGGCACGCCGTGCGCGTCGACAGCTTCGTGCACGTAGCACAAGGCCTCGGCGAGCTGAATACCGATGGACGCGAGCATCCGCGTGTCCATCCGCTCGCCCGTCGCGCTCAGGCGCTCCAGCACCGCAGCGAGGCTGCGCCCTTGGAGCCACTCAGTCGCCACGTAGGGGAGACCGGCGTGGTCCCCCCAGCTCCGAATCGCGACCAAGGTCGGGTGGTTGAGGGTCGACGCCACCGACCAGCGCCCCTCGAAGGCGTCGCGCACCTGGGGGCGCAGGCGATCGGCGTCGAGCACCGTGAGCGCGACCTTGCGCTCCACCGCGGTTCGAGGAAGCTCGCGGGCGAGAAACACGACGCCGCGATCGCCCGACGACGCGACGACGCGCTCCAGCTCGTACTGGTGAAACACGAGCCCGAGCGGCTGGGGGCTCGGCGCTAGCTCGTCAGGGGCAGCGGTCGGCGGGGTCATGGGCACGTCCTCCGGCACCGCGCGCTGCAACAATCACGCCACCGCCATGATCGGCAACACAGGCCACGACTTGGCGACACCGCTGCTGGGGATGTGCGAACGCGCACACCCCCACGGTCGACCACGCCCACCACCGCCTAGGGCTCGACGACCATGAGCGTGACGTTGTCCGTGCTGCCACCGTCGAAGGCGGCGCGAAGGAGCGCCTGCGTCACCGGACGCTGCTCGGACTCCTGCCCGAGGATCTCCGCCAGCTCCGCGTCCGGTACAGCACCCCAGAGGCCGTCCGAGCAGAGCAGGATCCGGTCGCCTGGCTTGACCTCAACCGCGAGCACGTCCGCCGCGAGCTTGCCCTTCTCGCCACCCACTGTGGTGGTGACCACGTTGCGACGCGGGTGAACACGCGCCTCGTCCATGGTGAGCTGCCCGTCGTCGACGAGGTCCTGAACCAGCGTGTGATCGCGCGTGAGCTGCTTGAGGACACCGCCTCGGAACAAGTACGCGCGGCAGTCGCCCGCGTGGCCCAGGACGAGCGTGCGCCCACCGAGCACGACCGCCACCAACAGCGTGGTGCCCATGGTCTTGTGCACGTGGTGCGAGTGCTCCCACACGGCGTCGTTCGCGGCCAGCATCGCCGCTTTGAGCGGGGGCTCAACCGCCGCTGCGGAGGCCGCTCCACTCGCGAGCGCCTTGAACAGCTGCTCCGTGACGGTGCGCGTGGCGACGCGCGACGCGACCTCGCCCGCCGCGTGCCCGCCCATGCCATCCGCGATGACAAAGAGCGAGGTCTGGCCGTCGACGCGGTACCAACCCCAGTCATCCTCGTTCACCAAGCGCGACAGGCCGACGTCGCTAATGGCGTGCGCGCGCGGCGCGAACGCGATCTGCCGGCCAGAGCGCAGCAGCGCTTCGGCGGCGTGAATCAGCTCGACGGGGCTCTGGAACGCGCCACTCAGCGCCTGGTGGACGAAGGTCGCGACCTGCGTATCGGCAGGGTCGCAGTACGGGAAGAGCATGGCGCCGAGCGCAGCAGCGTCGCGGGCGATGGGCGCCGACGGCTGCCTGGAGAGCTCGCGAATGTTCGCATACTTGCGCAGCACGTCGAGGTCGAACCAGCGCACGGAGCCGTCGGGCATGACGACGACGTTCTGCGGTCCGAAGTCGCGCAGCAGCACGCCGTTGTCGTGCAAGAAGACGAGGCCCTCGGCGAGCTTCACGGCCATGGACAGAATGGCGTCGCCATGCAGCGGCGACGGCTCGTCCAAGAGCAGGCTCTCGCCGTTGTACTGGTAGACCGTGTGCAGCACGTCGTCGCGGTAGATGAGCGCGACGGGCGAGATGATGCCGAGCCGCCACTTGCGCGCAGCGGTCCAGAGCTGCACGCCTTCGTATAGGCTCCGATCCCAGCGCGCCGTCATGAGGAAGCGGCGATCCGTGAGCGGGGTGCCGCAGAACGAGCATGAGCGCGCGCCTCCGGGCGAGTACTTATTACCGCACGACCAACATTTTCGGCCAGCCCACTTGGGGCCGATGTTGTCGACGACGTACAGCGCGCGCCCCGGCATGAGGCGCGCCAAGCGCCGTACTCGGAGGTGCTGCCCGAGGGGCGTGCCCGCTGGGATGGGGGTCGGGATGTCCATCCGCGCGTTGGGGTCCAGCGCGCCCCGCCACAGGATGCCCGTTCCGATTACTTCTGCGTTGGTCGATAGCATGCTCATTGAGCGGGAGTGTAGCCGTCTCGGTCCCCTCCGAGCAAGCAACCGCACCGCACTTCGGTAGGATGGTGAGCACCGGAGGTTCGATGTCCATGACGCAGCAGTTCGAAGACGCCCAAGCTCGGGTCAAGCGCTTGACCACCTCACCCAGCAACGCAGACCTCCTTGAGCTCTACGCGTTGTACAAGCAAGGCGCCGTCGGCGACGTGCAGGGCGATCGCCCGGGGCGCCTCGACTTTCGCAACCGCGCCAAGTACGACGCGTGGGCCGCGAAGCGCGGGCTCGCCACGGACGCCGCCATGGCCCAATACATCGCCCTGGTTCAGCGCCTCGGCGCCTAATCTGGACAGGTCGGGACACGCGCCCCCCCACGTGGACGGCTAAACCACCCAAGATGACGTTCGGCCGCGCCCTCAGCATTGTGTTCGCCGTCGGGGTCGTGAGCGCGGCCGCCGTTGGCTCGCGGTGGCGTGCGCCCGCGCCGACGCCCGTCCCGACCTTGTCCAAGGAGGAGACGGTCGAGCTCGCTCGATTGCGCGGCTTGGTGGAGCTGCTCCCAAAGCTGCGCCCCGGCGTCGACCCCACCTTCGGGCCGATCGTCGCGTCCTCGGCGCGCTACCACCTCATCGCGCCGGACCGCAGCTTTCGCGACGACTGCAGCGGCTTCGTCTCCGCGGTGTTCACCGACGTGGGCGTACCGATGAACGGCGTCGTAGCGAGCCTCTACGATCAAGCCGTCGTCCACAACGCGCTGCACTGGGAGCCGGTTCCGCTGGTCGGCGACCTGGTGTTCTTCGACAACACCACCGACCGCAACCACAACCACAAGTGGGACGACCCGCAGACGCACATCGGCATCATCGTCGCCGTCGAGCCCGATGGCACCGCGCTCTTTGCGCACGCCGGCACCTCGTCGGGCCGCAAGCTCGGTCGGATCAACGTCGCTCAAGCGGGCCGCGCCCGCGACGACGACGGCAACACGCTAAACTCCTACCTGCGCAGCCCGTCCCCAGGTGATCCACCCACCGCAGGCTACTTAGCAGGCGAGCTTTGGAGCGGCTTTTCCACCATTGATCCCGACAAAGATTGGCTCACCCCACCACCACCCCCAGAGACCTGGCCCTAAGCGCTGGCCAGAGGGGCTCACGCAGCGCACGCCGGATAGGCTTCAAACATGAGCGACGTCACCTTGAACACCGAGCGCACCGCCTACTTCGGTGCGCAAGAAGTGCCAGAACACCAGAAAGCCGACCTTGTTGGCGGCATGTTCGGGCGGGTCGCGCGTAGCTACGACCTCATGAACGACCTCGCGAGCTTGGGCATTCACCGGGTGTGGAAGCACCAGCTCCTCGCGCGCCTCGCGCCCGAACCATCCATGGCCCTGCTCGATGTGGGCGGTGGAACCGGAGACATCGCCTTCGGCTTCGTCGCGCGCGGCGGCGGCGCGGTCACCGTCTGCGACATCAACCCGGCGATGCTCGACGTCGGCCGCGAGCGCGAAGCCAAACGCCCGCTCGCCCAGACGGTCGAGTGGGTCGAAGGCGACGCCGAGGCCCTGCCCTTCGCGGACCACAGCTTCGACGCCTACGTCACCGCCTTCTGCATCCGCAACGTCACCCACATCGACGCGGCGCTCGCCGAGGCGCGCCGCGTGCTCCGCCCCGGCGGCCGCTTCTTGTGCCTCGAGTTCTCCCACCCGCAGCACCCCACGCTCAGGAGCGCCTTCAACGCGTACGCTTCGCGCGTGCTCCCAGTGCTCGGCAAGGCCGTCGCCAACGAAGCCGACGCCTACCGCTACCTCGCCGAGTCCATTCAGCGCTTCCCCGACCAGAAGCGCTTCTCCAAGCTCATCGCCGACGCGGGCCTAGAGCGGGTCACCCACCAGGACCTGTCCGGCGGGATCGCAGCGATTCACTCGGCCATCGCGCCGCGCTAGCGCGCCGAGCGAGCCTACCCAATCCAGCGGCGGGCTTCGTCGACGGACACGCCGCGGCGCGCCGCGAGATCGGCCACTTGGTCGTCGCCGACGGGCCCGAGCCCGAAGTAGCGCGCGGCCTCATTCCCGAAGTACAAGCCCGAGACGGACGCCGCGGGGTACATCGCGAGCGACTCCGTGAGGTAGATGCCGGTGTTGGCGGTGGCGTCGAGCAGCGCGAAGAGCGTGAGCTTCTGCGCGTGGTCGGGGCACGCCGGGTAGCCCGGCGCTGGGCGAATGCCGCGGTAGCGCTCGGCGACGAGATCAGCGGTGCTGAGCTCCTCGTCGGCGCCGTAGCCCCACAGCTCGCGGCGCACCTTGGCGTGCAGCCACTCGGCGAAGGCCTCGGCCAGGCGGTCGGCGAGCGCCTTGGCGAGGATCGCGTTGTAGTCGTCGTGCTGCGCGTCGAACTCGGCGACGAGGGCGTCGAGGCCCTCGCCGGAGCTGACCGCGAAGCCACCGAGCCAGTCGCGCTTGCCCGAGCTCGCCGGGGCGATGTAGTCCGCGAGGGCTAGGTTCGCTTTGCCCTCGGGGCGCGGCCGCTGCTGGCGGAGCGTCTGGAAGCGCGCGAGCTCGGCGCCCGCGTCGTCGTAGACCGCGATGTCGTCGCCGATCGCGTTCGCGGGCCACAGGGCCATCACGCCGCGAGGGCGCAAGAGCCGCTCAGTGACAATGCGATCGAGGAGGGTCTTCGCGTCGGCGTAGAGCTGGCGCGCCTGCTCGCCGACCACAGCGTGCTCCAAGATCGCGGGGAAGACCGCGCCGCCGAGCTGCCACGTCTGGAAGAAGGGCGTCCAGTCGATGAGCTCGACCAGCTCAGCGAGCGGCGGCTCCACGACGTGAAGTCCGGGCTTGGCGGGGACCGACGGCGCGAAGGACGCCCAGTCCAGCTCCAGCGCGTTGGCGCGGGCGGCGTCGATGGACACGAGCGACTCGCCCGCCTTGCGGTCGGCGTAGCGCTCGCGGAGCTTGACGTACTGCTCGCGGGTCTCGGCGACGAAGTCGGTGCGGCGACCGGAGATGAGGTGGCCGACGACGGCGACCGCGCGCGAGGCGTCGCGGACGTAGATCGCGCCGGGCTCGTACTCGGGGTCGATGCGAAGCGCCGTGTGTGCAGCGGAGGTGGTGGCGCCGCCGATGAGCAGCGGCACGTCAAAGCCCTGGCGCGTGAGCTCCTTGGCGACGTGCACCATCTCGTCGAGCGAGGGCGTGATGAGCCCGGAGAGGCCGATGATCGCGACGTTGTGCTCGCGCGCGGCGTCCAGGATGCGCTGCGCGGACACCATGACGCCGAGGTCGATGACCTCGTAGTTGTTGCACTGAAGCACCACGCCGACGATGTTCTTGCCGATGTCGTGGACGTCGCCCTTCACGGTGGCGAGGAGCACCTTGCCCGCGGCGCTGCTGCCAGCGGTCTCGGCCTCCATATGGGGCAGCAGCCGCGCGACCGCCTTCTTCATGACGCGGGCGGACTTGACCACCTGCGGCAAGAACATCTTGCCGGCGCCAAAGCGCTCGCCCACGACGTTCATGCCGTCCATGAGCGGGCCTTCGATGATGTCGAGGGGGCGCGGGTAGACGGTGAGGGCCTCGTCCACGTCGCCGTCGACGAAGGTGGCGTCGCCGTGCACCAGCGCGTGCGTGAGCCGCTCGCCCGCGGGGGCTTCGCGCCAGCTCAAGTCCTCCACCGAGGCGCGCTTTTGGCCCTTGGCGCTGTCGGCGATCTCCAGCAGGCGCTCGGTGGCGTCGGGGCGGCGGTTGAGCACCACGTCCTCGACCCGCTCGCGCAGCTCGGCTGGGATGTCGTCGTACGGCACCAGCTCGCCCGCGTTGACGATGCCCATGTCCATGCCGGCCTGGCCCGCGTGGAACAAGAAGACCGAGTGCATCGCCTCGCGCAGCGGGTCGTTGCCGCGGAAGCTGAACGAGAGGTTCGACACGCCGCCCGAGATGAGCGCGTGCGGGCAGCGCACCTTGATCTGGCGGCAGGCCTCGATGAAGGCGACACCGTAGCCGTCGTGCTCGGGGATGCCGGTGGCGACCGCGAAGACGTTCGGGTCGAAGATGATGTCCTGCGGCTTAAAGCCGACCTGCTGGATGAGGAGGTCGTAGGCGCGGCCACAGATCGCGACCTTGCGCTCGGTGGTGTCCGCCTGCCCTTCTTCGTCGAAGGCCATGACCAGCACCGCGGCGCCGAAGCGATGCACCTCGCGCGCTTGCTCCAAGAACTTGGCCTCGCCCTCCTTCATGCTGATGGAGTTGACGATCGCGCGGCCCTGCACGCAGCCGAGGCCCGCGCGAATCACGGACCACTTGGACGAGTCGATCATGATCGGCACGCGCGCGATCTCGGGCTCAGACGCGATGAGGTTGAGGAAGTGCTTCATCGCCTGCTCGGAGTCGAGCAGCCCCTCGTCCATGTTGACGTCGACGATCTGGGCGCCGTTGATGACCTGCTGGCGCGCGACCGCGAGCGCCTGCTCGTACTGGCCGTCGCGAATGAGGCGGGCAAAGCGGCGCGATCCGGTGACGTTGGTGCGCTCGCCCACGTTCACGAACAGGCTCTCGGGCCCGATGCTCAGCGGCTCAAGGCCGGAGAGCTCGGTGCGCGGGGCGAGCACCGGCGGGACGCGCGGGAGAACGCCGCGTACGGCCTGGGCGATGGCGCGGATGTGGTCGGGGGAGGTGCCACAGCAGCCGCCGACGATGTTCAGCAGGCCTTCGCGGGCCCAGCCGCCGATGACCTCGGCCATCGCGCTCGCGGACTCGTCATAGCCGCCAAAAGCGTTCGGCAAGCCCGCGTTCGGGTGCGCGCTGATGAAGGTGTCCGCGGCCGTGGACAGGTCCTGCACATAGGGCCGCAGCTCCTCGGCGCCGAGCGCGCAGTTCAGGCCGATGGCCGTGGGGCGGGCGTGCTTGACCGACACCCAGAAGGCCTCGGCCGTCTGCCCGGACAGCGTGCGCCCGGAGGCGTCGGTGATCGTGCCGGAGATGAGGATCGGGCGATCCTCGCCGCGGTCGTCGAGCACCTTACGCACCGCGTACAGCGCCGCCTTGGCGTTCAGCGTGTCGAAGATGGTCTCCACCATGAGCAGGTCGGCGCCGCCGTCGAGCAGGCCCTGCGTCGCTGTGACGTAGGCAGCGACGAGCTCATCGAAGGAGACGTTGCGGTAGCTCGGGTCCTCGACCTTGGGCGAGATGGACGCCGTGCGGTTCGTCGGCCCGAGGACGCCGGCGACGAAGCGGGGCTTCTCGGGGTCGTCGTAGGCGACGGCGTCGCACGCCTCGCGGGCGATCTGCGCGGCGCGCAGGTTGATCTCGTAGACGATCGACTCCAGGCCGTAGTCCGCCTGGGCGACGGTGGTGGCGTTGAAGGTGTTCGTCTCGACGATGTCCGCCCCCGCCGCCAAGTAGGCGTCGTGCACCGAGCGCACGACGTCTGGCCGCGTGAGGCAGAGCAGGTCATTATTGCCCTTGAGGTCCGACGGGTGGTCGGCGAAGCGCGCACCGCGGTAGTCCTCCTCGCGCAGCTTGTGCGTCTGGATGAGGGTGCCGGTGGCCCCGTCGAGGAGGAGGATGCGCTCGGTGAGGAGGCGCTTGAACAGCGTCGATCGGTCGATGGTCGTCATGGGTGCGCGACTAACGCCCGCGTGCGCCTCAGGCCCGACGCCGTGACGCACGCCTACACGGACGAGCAGCTCATGCTGCGCCACGCCCAAGGCGATGACCCCCAAGCGTTTCAGGAGCTCTTCCGTCGGCACGCCAAGCGCTTACACGGGTTCTTCCTTCGTTCTACGGGCGAGGACGCGATCGCCCACGACCTCGTGCAGCAGACCTTTCTGCACGTCCACCGCGCCCGCGCCGACTTTCGCGCGGACTCGCACTTTCGCGGTTGGCTCTACACAATCGCCACGAACGTGCGCCGCGAGCTGTTTCGCCGGCGCGCGCGCAAACCCGAGGCGCCCCTCGACGCCCTCGGGCACCGCGAGCCGAGCGTCGACGCCGACGCGACCACGGTCACCCAGCGCACCGTGCGACGCGCGCTGCAAGAGCTGCCCGAGGCCCAGCGCGAGGTCGTCGTGCTGCACTGGTACGCCGGGTGGAGCTTCCCCGAGATCGCGCAGATGGTCGGCAGCACGCACGCGGCCGTCAAGGTGCGCGCCCACCGCGGCTACGAGCGGCTTCGCGCCCTGCTGGGCGAGGAGGAAGGATGAGCGAGCGTAACCACGAACCCACCACCGGCATCAGCCCTCCTATGGTCACCGAGCCCACACCGCCCCCCGCCCTCCTCGCTGACCTCGCGCCGGCCGACGTGGACGTGGACGCGATGCTCAGCCGCTTTGCCGCCGAGACCCTCGAGCGGCCGCCGACGCTGCGTCAGCGCCTCGCCGAGCTCCCGCTCGGGCAGAAGCGCGCGGCGAGCGCCGTGGCGATGGGCCTCATCGCCGCGATCTGGCTTGGCGCCGTAGGGCTGCGCTCGGACGCGCCGCTCACGGCCGCGTGGGCCGCCGTCGCCGTCACGCTCGCCGCGCTGGCAGCCGCGCCCTTCCTCGCGAGCACGCGCCCGCTGTGGGCACCTCCGCCGCGCTGGAGCGAGCTCCGCCTGGCGCTTGGGCTGGCGGCACTCCCCGCGCTCGCAGCGACGCTCCCCGGTGTTTGGCCGGGCGACCCCACAGGACTTGGGGTGCACGCGCTCTGTTTTGGAAACGGCTTGGTCCTCGCTGCGCTGCTCACCGCCGCGCCCCTCGCGCTCCAGGCCGGGCGCCTCTCTGCCGCCCGCCTCGCCCTCGCAGGAGCCAGCGCGGGGCTCATCGCCTTCGCCTTTCAGGAGCTGCATTGCCCCTACGGCGGCCTCGCGCACGTCCTGCTCACCCACGGTTCGCTCGGCGCCGCGCTCGTGTTGCCCGCAGCGCTGATGGCCGTCCGCCGTCGGGTAGGGGCCTGACCCGAGCACCAGCGATAAGGCGCCCCCATGCCGACCTCCACGCCGCCGCTCATCATCGCGCCCATGATCGATCGAACGGACCGCCACTTTCGCGCGGTATTTCGCCGAATCTCGCGCCACACCCTGCTGACCACGGAGATGATCGTCACCCACGCCATTCGGCACGGTGACCAAGACGCGCTGCTCGGCTACTCGCCCGAGGAGCACCCGCTGTCGATTCAGCTCGGCGGCGATGATCCGCAAGCGCTCGCGGAGTGCGCGCGCGTCGCGGTGGACCGCGGCTATGACGAGGTCGACCTCAACGTCGGCTGCCCGAGCGACCGTGTACAAGCAGGACACTTCGGCGTCTGCCTCATGGCGCAGCCCGAGCTGGTCGCCGCCTGCGTCGCGGCCATGCGCGCCGCGGTGAGCGTGCCCGTCACCGTGAAGCACCGCATCGGCTTCGATGAGCTCGACCGCTACGAGGATATGGAGCGCTTCGTGCGCATCGTCGCGGAAGCGGGCGCCGATCGCTTCACCGTACACGCCAGAAAGGCGTGGTTGAACGGCCTCTCGCCGCGCGAGAACCGCACGGTGCCGCCGCTCCGCTACGACGACGTCTACCGCCTCAAGCAGGAGCACCCGCACCTCGCCATCGTGCTCAACGGCGGCGTGCTCACCCTCGACGACGCGGCGGCACACCTTGATCGCGTTGACGGCGTGATGATCGGCCGCGCCGCCATCGACGACCCCTACCTGTTCGCCCAAGCGGACGCGCGCTTCTTCCGGGATAACCACCCGATCCTCACGCGCGCCGAGGTCGCGCTCGCCTGCATCCCCTACGTCGAGCAGCACCTCGCGAGCGGCGGCAAGCTGCTCCACGTCGCGCGCCACCTGCTCAACCTGTACGCCGGTCAGCCCGGCGCCCGAAGGTGGCGTCGCCTCCTGACCGAGCAGAGCAGCGTGGCCGGCGCAGGCCCCGAGGTCATCGAGCGCGCGGTCGCGGCCATGCCCGCCTGATCACTCGAAGCAGACGCCCGGGAGCGCGCTGCAGGTGCCGTCGCAGAGGCCCGAGACGCACTGGTCGCCGCGCTCGCAGCTGACGCCGTCGTCGAAGAGCGCCGCGCAGGTGCCCGCGTCGCACCAGCCGGAGCCGCAGGGCGTGGTGGTGTCGCAGCTCTGCCCCAGCCACGCGACGGCGTTGCAGGTGCCGCCGGTGCACACCGAGGCGTAAGCGCATGGGTGAAAGGCGTCGCAGGTGTCGCCGAGCCCTGCGATGTCCGGCACCTGGCAGAGGTTGTCGACGCAGCGCGCGCCGAGGGCGCAGGGCACCACGTCGCACGCGTCACCAGGACGGCCCCTCGCGACGCAGACCCCGTCGAGGCAGGAGTCTGCTGCCTGACAGCGGAGCCCATCCCCGCAGGTGGCGCCAGTGGCGACCGTGGCCTCGCAGCTCCCGCAGAGGTCCAAGCCGAGCACGCAGGTGGTGCCCTCCGCGCACACGAGGCTCTCCACCCCCGGCGCGCAGGCGCCGCCGGCTGGCGTCAGGCCGGTCCAGAGCTGGGCGCACGCGCCGTCGAGGTCGCCGATCTGCTGATCGCAGGCGACGGTCTGAAGGTGCTCGGCGCAGGCGTCGAGGCCGTCGGCGGAGAGCGCGAGCACCCCGCGCTCCTCCAAGGTGCGGTACCGCGGCTCGTAGACCGCGTTGCACCGCTCCAAGAACACGGTGTGGCAGGTGGCGACGTCATCGACCGCCATCCGCCCACAGCGCAGGTAGTAGTCGCAGAAGTCGTCGACGGTGCGCTCGCAGTAGTCCGCCGCCACCGGAGGAGGTCCCCCGGAGCAGCCGATCAGCGCGAGCAGGGCCGCAGCGAAGCTCACCAGGCGCCGTCCAGCGTGAGCAGGTGCACGGAGCGCTCGCTCATGAGCAGCAGGCCCGCGCCGTCACCCGAAGCGCTCACGCCCGTGATCGGCGTGGGGAAGGCGCCCTGGTGGCGAACCGCGCCGTCAGCGAGGCTCAGCACCCAGCCGTAGGACTGGCCGTCCACGGTGCCCAGCGCGAGGAGCTCACCGCGCGCTGCGATGGGCTCAAGCTGCTGAATCGAGCCGTTGACGTGCGCGACCCAGGTGGTGTCGCCGGCGCTGTTCTGCGCGCGAACCATGCCCTCGCTGCCGAGGAGCAGCTGCTCGCCCGCGTCATCCCAAGCGACGGCGCTCGCGGCCTTGGCTACCATCCACGCGCCGTCCGGGTTCACGCGGTACACGCCGTCAGCCGTGGCGAGGAAGCTGTCGTAGCTGCTCGCGTCCATGGCGAAGGCCGAGCGCTCACAGGCGACGGGGACCTCGACGCTGGCGTAGGTGACGCCGGCGAGGCTCCAGTCCACCAGGCACGCGCCATCGACCGGGCGCACCGAGGCCAAGCCGACGTCGGCGAAGCGCGCGTGCACCGCGCCGGGGAGCTCGTAGCGCAGCTTGGCGGCTTGGGCAGCGTCCTGCGGGCTGACCTCGACGACCGCGTCCGGCGTGATCACGAGCGCGACGTCGCCGTCGACGCCGTCGATGAGGTCCTGCACCTCCTCGCCGCCGAGCTGGGTGTCCCAGTCGCCGGTGTTGTCGCCGCTGTCGTCGAAGGAGCAGGTCGCTCCGCCCATTCCGATGAGGTAGAAGCCGCTGGTGGCGCCGGCGCGGCCGCCGTGGACCTGCACGCCCCACGCGACGTCGGCGTTCGACGCGATCGCGGCGCTATCCAGGAAGGACGCGTCTTGTCGCGCCGTGGCGGTCTGATCGACCTCGCTCGGAGCGACGACCTCCGTCGCACAGCCAACCACACCCGCCAACACCATCGCGATCCAGCCAACACGCATACGAGCCTCCACGACACCTCCGTCATCCTGCCACACGGCACAGACCGCGGCGGACAGAAGGAGGAGAGGCCGCGGGTTGCTCCGCCGTTAACGGGCGCCCTCCCAGATCGCGTCCGAGGCGAGGGTCACGGCGCGGTCCATGCGCAGGCCAGGCCGAAACCCGCGCGTCTGCACCTGAAGCACGGTGTCGCCGTCGAAGACGAAGCGGTCCTCCTGCGCCATGGAGGCGAGGCCGGCGATGTCCACGGTGCGCGTCACCTGTCGGCGTCCGCTCGCGTCCACCGCGTCCTGCACCGTCACCGAGGCGGCCAAGCCGCCGCTCGGCGTGGACGTCGCGCGCCCCACCAGGTTCATCCACGCGGTCGCCGCCTCCGCGTCCGCGAAGCGCAGCGCGCGCACGTCGACCTGACGCTCCTCGCGAAAGGCGCGCAGCGCCGACGCTTGCACGAGCCCCGCGAGCACGCGCTCCCGATCCGCCGCGGGGTAGGCGTCCAGCTCCGGCCGGAGCGTCGCCTCGCCCACCACCGTGAGCACGGAGATCCACACGCCGTCGCCGAAGGTGGACTCCACCCCGCGAAAGCCCTCGGCCGCCGCTGAGGACACGCTGCTGAGCGGATCGTAGCGCTCCGGGCGCAAGATCATGGTGGTGGTAGCGGGAGGGTGCGCGAGGGCGCCCCACACGGCCTCATCTCCTCCGGCGGCGTGAAGGCCGGCGACGAAGGTCTCCCCCTGCCCGTACCGAAACCAGAGCTGAAAGGAGCCGGGCTCGATGGGCCCCTCGGCCTGGGTCCAGCCTTGGGCGCGCTGGAGCACGATCTCGATCTCCGTCAGCCCGAGGGCCTCGGCGACGCGGTGCTCCACGAAGTTCGCGTGCCCCTCGGTGATCGCCGCAAAGGCCTCGAGCGAGTCCGCGTCGCGCTGCCCCACGAAGTCGGGCAACAGGTCGAGCACCTGATCCTGGAGGGCGTGCGTGAGCTCGTGCGCGAGCACCAAGCGCGCGGCGTCGTGCGCGCCGGTTGGGCTGAGGCCCCGGCGCGCCACGAGCAGGTCCACCGCGTCGCCCGCGAGGTACAGCACCTTGGTCTCGATCCCGTACTTGCCGACGATCGACTCCGCGCCGCCCCGCGCGTCCGCGGCGAGCTGATCGCGCACCCAGGGGGGCGCGTCGGGATAGAGGCCCTCGAGCACGCGCTGGTTCTCCGACTGCAGCACGCGCTCCAGATCGGCGCGCGTCCCGATGCGCGTGTAGGGGATGTGCTCGAAGGAGCGGCCCGCCGCGGACTCCACCAGCGGCACCAGCTCCGCGACGACCTGCTGTAGCGCCGCCTCGCCGATCGGGCCCTGCTCCACCGCGCCCAATTGGTGCGGCGCACAAGCGACGCTCGACCACAGCGCTGCGCTCACCCAATACATTCGCCCTCCCCGCACGCTATCCGACCTAGCGCGCCGGTCGGGGAGCGTCCTGCGCGCGGTCGACGGCGCCAAAATCAAACATGCACCTTACATCGCGCGACTGGGTCTGGCCTCGTCAAGCCCTTTCTTGGTAGGGTGACGCTTCACACGCCGTCGAGGCAGGAGCATCATGGCTGGTCGCAAGCGTCGGAGTCTTCTCGGAGGCAGCACGACTGACGGAGAGGTCGACGAGACCCCCTCGGAAGCGTCTGCGAGTGAGCAAGCGCCTACCCCCCCAAGCCCCCCCGAGCCCCAGCCGAGCGGCGATGGCGACGCGCCTCCCGCTCCGCCCGAAGCGTTGGCGCGGGACGCGTACGATCCTCCGCTTGAGACCGAAGAGATCGCGCCTACCGAAGAGCTACATCGCGGTGGCCCGGACAGCGAACCAGCCCTCTTCCCGTGGGAGAAGGCTGACGACGCCGCGCCCCCGCCCACCGAAGCTGCGGAGCCGCTGCCCGAGCCCGAGCCTCCCGCAGCAGAGCCCGAGCCCGAGCCTCCCGAAGCAGAGCCCGAGCCCGTCGACGCTCACGATGCGCACGAGGGCGGCCCGTCCTTGGACGAGTGGACCTCCGAGGTCCCGGACCTGTCCGGCGCCGCCGACGAGGAGCCGTACGTCGAGCCCCCCGGCCCCTCGCGCTCCAACACCTTGATGATCCTCGGCATGGGCGTGCTCGGCGTCATCGCGCTCGCCTGCGCGTTCTTGGCCTTCTTTGCCGTGGGCTCTATGGGGCAGAAGACCGAGCCCACGCCGGAGCCGCTCGTCGAGCCCGCCACCGAGGCCCCGCCCGCCGAGGAGCCGGCGACAGACTCCGAGACGGAGGCTGTGGACACGGGCAGCGACACGGGCAGCGACTCGGACAGCAGCAGCGACACCGAGGTCGCGACGCCCGCGGGCGCGGTCCGTCCGGCTGTGCACAGGACCACCACCGCGCCGGTCGTCGCCCCGGTCACGCCGGTAGCGCCCGTAGAGACCAAGGTCTCGGCGCCTCCACCTCCACCTCCGCCGCCGCCCCCGCCCCCGCCGCCCCCTCCGCCGGAGGACGACAAGCGACGCGGTCGCAAGGTGAAGTAGGCGGTGCGCCGCTCTTCGCGATCGACCGGCCGTTCCCTATCTCATGCGCTGCTCGCGTTCACGAGCGGCTGCTGGCTCAGCGACAGCGAGGTCGGGGCGCAGCTCTACGGGTCCGACCCCGGCACCGCGTCAGAGACGGACACCATCGGGAGCAGCGACACGGGCACGACGACGGACGTCGACACGGGCACTGCGACCGACCCCGGCACGGGCACGGCGCCCACGAGCTGCGTCGACCGAGACCTGGGCTCCAGCGGCTCTGTGGACACGTCCGGGCCCGTCGCGGGCTTGGTGGACGCGGTGCAGCTCAGCTGTGCCTCGCCGAGCACCACAGGCGCAGTGCCCCAAGGGCCCGACGCTTCGCTCACCTGGCGTGCCCCCCGCGCAGGCTGCTGGAACTTCGACACGGTAGACAGCACCTACGACACCGTGCTCGGCGTGCTCGACGGCTCGGGGTGCAGCGGCGCCGAGCTCGCGTGCAACGACGATCGCCGCGCCGACGACGGGACGCCAGGGCGCCTCGCTGACTCGATGACCGGCTTGTGGCTGAACGCCAACGACGCGGTCACCGTCGTCGTCGACTCGTGGGACGCAGCGCCCAGCGGCTCGTGGGCGCTCCACATCCACGAGGACCCTGACGCCCTGTTTGCGAGCGCCCTCCCCCTCGGCAGCGCGACCGGGCTCGTCGTCATCGCCGCCACAAACGCTGGGGCCGACACCGACCTCATCGATCCCACGCCGTGCCCATGGGCGTCCTCGGCGGACGTCCTCTACGCGTGGGACGCACCGAGCACGGGTACGTGGCGCTTCGACGTCACGTCCGACTTCGACGCGGTGGTCTCCGTGCACGCGCGGTGCAATCGGCAAGGGCTGGTCTGCGTCGACGACGCCGGCGGCAACGCTACCGAGAGCGCGCAAGCGCCGCTGCTAGCTGGTGAGCGCGTCTACGTGCGCGTCGCGGGCTACGAGGACCTCAGCGGCGTAGAGACGGGCACGTTCTCACTGCAGATCTGGCCGCTCTAGGCACGCGGACGCCCGCCTAAGCGAGCGCCCGGCGACGAAGCGCTAGGAGCCTGTCGGGCGTAGCGCGCAAAGCGCGCGCGCACGCCCGCAGGCTCCTCCCAGCTCGCGGAGCGAGCGGTGCCTCTGCCCCTGCCCCTGCCCCTGCCCGTTCGCCTCCGGGCGGAAATCCCAGCCGGGAGGTGGATCCCGCGCACGGTGGCGCGGATAGCCTCCCTGTGGAGGCCGACATGGGCTAGGAGCGGATGCGGTTCGACTTCGAGCGGTTGGACGTGTTCGGCGTTGCGTTGGACCCACGGGTTCCGGATCCATGGGACAGAGCGAGGGGAGAGTGGGCCCTCGTCTGTACCTGCCACAACGTCCGCAAGCTCTGGGTCGCCGGGCGAGCAGAGCGGCTGGCGGCGACCGCCTAAACACCTGAGAGGCACCCTTGGGTCGACCACCGGTGCATGCGCGGACACGCAGCTCGTGCTGCGCGCGACGCAGCCCGGCAAGCGGAGCGGCTGGCGGCAAACGCCCCAGCCCTGCCAGCGCCCCGAACGGGCACGGGCAGGGGCACGGTCATGGGCAGGGGAGGAGCGCCGCGCGCTACGCGCGACGGGAGCCTAGCTGCGGCGCCGACGCCCGAGGGCGAGGAGCACGAGCAGCGCACCTGCGAACGAGCCCGTGGACGAGGCGGACGAGCACCCGCCGTTGTCCGGCGTGACGACCGGCTCAAGCGGCGCGGCCGCCGAGGTGTCGAAGGGGCCACAGGCGGCGTCGTCGAAACCGTCGAAGACGTCGAGGATGCCGTCGCAGTCACTGTCTGCGCCGGGGACCTCGTCCTTGTCCAGCACGCCATCACCGTCGCTGTCGTCGTCGAAGCAGGCGGGGACGTCATCGTGGTCGGGGTCGAGGCTGCCCTCGATCGCCGTGGGGATGCCGTCGCCGTCGTCGTCGTCGTCGAGGGCGTTGATGATGCCGTCGCCATCGAGGTCGCCGTCGCGGTAGGACTGCTCGTACGCGTCGTCTAGGCCGTCGCCGTCCGAGTCCGAGTTGTAGGAGTCCAAGCCGAGCGCTTCTTCGTCGCCGTTGAGCAGGCCGTCATCGTCCGCGTCCGCCAGCGGGCCATCCATGGGGTTGGCGTCGAGGTAGTCGGGGAGCAGGTCGCCGTCGACGTCGCCCGTGCCCTCATCGAGCGAGGAGATCCCGTCGTCGTCGTCGTCGGCGTCCAGGTAGTTCGGCGTGCCGTCGCCGTCGGTGTCGTCGTTGCGCGGGTCGCCGTCGTTGTTGAGGTCCTCGAGCAAGGTCGACACGCCGTCGCCGTCGTCGTCGGGGTCGAGCGAGTCGGGGATGCCGTCGGTGTCCGTGTCGGGGCCGGGCGTGCGCACGCCGATCGCGAAGCCGCCGAGCTCGTCGAAGCTGAGGCCCACGCTCTCGTTGCCGACGCACTCGGTCGACACGCCTGGACCGTCGCAGAGCCCGTCACCGTCGCTGTCGACGTCCCCGCTGTTCATCACGAACGGGTCGCGCGGGCTCGTGACGAGCACCTCTTGGCTGTTGGTGAGGCCATCGCCGTCGTCGTCGACGTCGACGCCGCCGCAGTTCCAGCAGTCGCGCCAGTCCTTGACGAAGTCGCCGTCTGCGTCCAGCAGGGCCGTATGGTCCGAATTCCACGCCTCTTCGAAGTCGTAGAGCCCGTCGCCGTCGCTGTCGAGGTCGTGGTAGTTCGGGATGCCGTCGGGGGCGAGCTGCGCGCAGATATCCGCCGGAGGCTGCTCGACGACCGGGCAGCTCGGGGGGAACGCCGCGTCGATGTCACCGTCACCCTCGATGAGGGTGGGGATGCCATCGTCGTCGTCGTCGGCGTCCTCGAAGTCGAAGAGGCCGTCGTAGTCGTAGTCGAGCGGGTCAAAGCCGACGCCGCCGTCCGTGCCGCCGTCGTAGACGTGGTCGTAGTTCGCGTCCATCCACTCGCGGCCGTCGTCGATGCCGTCGCCGTCGGTGTCGGCCTTGAGCGGGTCGGCGCCCCACTGAACCTCGACGCGCGTGAAGATGGCGTCGCCGTCATCGTCGCGATCGCGGAAGTTGGGGATTCCGTCGCGGTCGAGATCGTCATTCAGCGGGTTGCCATCTCCGTCGAGATCCTCCGAGCCCACGCAGGTCGAAGCGAGGGGGTTGCCCGTCGCGAGCGCCCCGGTGCAGAAGCCGTCGCCGTCATCGTCGGCGTCGACGTAGTCCCACTTGCCGTCGCCGTCCGTGTCCTTGTTGCCCCCCGGAGGCGCGTTGCGCTCCTGGATGGTGGGCACGCCGTCGCCGTCGTCATCGGGGTCGACGATGTCGCGCAGGCCGTCGCGATCCGTGTCCTGGGTGACCTCCAACTTGTCGAGCACGGTGTCGCCGTCGCTGTCGTTGTTGCAGTCGCTGGCGCCGTACAGGGTCTCTTGGGAGTACGGTACGCCATCGTTGTCGTCGTTAGAGTTCGGACCGCCACCCGATCCGTCGCAGTTGCTGTCGACGCCATCGCCGCACACCTCAGGGGCGCCCGCGAACGTGGTGGGCTCGGAGTCGTCGCAGTCGTCGGAGCTCTTCACGAAGGGTGCGCCAGCGCGGCAGTCGGGCGCGGGGGCCAGCGGGTCGCCGTGGCCGTCGGCGTCCGCGTCGACGTACCAAGGAACGTCAGTGGGCACGAGCGGATCGTTGTCGTTGCAGTCGCCGCTGTCTCGAATGTAGCCGCTCGGCTGGAGGCACTGCGTCTTGGAGACGTTCAGGTTGCCAAAGCCGTCACCGTCACTATCCGCGTACCACTTGGTGTATGGCGTGAGCGTCGCGTCGCTGTCGTTGCAGTCGCGGTCGTCTAGAACGTAGCCGCTGGGCGACTCGCACTGACTCTGGCTCTCCGACGGGTTGCCGTAGCCGTCGCGGTCGTTGTCGGCGTACCACGGCGTGTCGGGGTTGCGCGTCGGGTCGGCATCGTCGCAGTCCTGGTCGTCCCGAACGTGGTCCACGGGCTGCAAGCACTGCTTGAGCACCGAGGTCTGGTCGCCGTACAGGTCGTGGTCGGTGTCGGCGTACCACGACGTGTTGGGGTTGAGCGCGGCGTCCGCGTCGTCGCAGTCTTCCGAGTTCCGTACGCGGCCAGTCGGCGTCGCGCACTGCTTGATGGAGTCGGCGGGGTTGCCAAAGGTGTCGGAGTCTCCGTCCTTGTACCAAAGCGTGTTGGGGTTGAGCTGCGCGCTGAGGTCGTTGCAGTCGGTGTTGTCCCGCACGTAGTTCTGAGGCTGCAGGCACTGGTTCTTCACGACGCTTGGGTCGCCGAAGGTGTCGCGATCGGAGTCCGCGAACCACGAGGTCGTCGGGTTCACGTCCACCTTGGTGTCGTCGCAGTCCTGGTCGTCGCGGACGCGACCGCCGCCCGGGTTCAAGCATTGATCGACGTGATCATCGGGGTTGCCGTAGGTGTCGAGGTCGGCGTCCGCGTACCACGGCGTGGTGGGGTTGAGCGTCGCGTCCAAGTCGTCGCAGTCCGTCGAGCTCCGAACGCGTCCCGTGGGCGCCGCGCACTGGTGAACGACGTCCGACAGGAGCCCGTAGCTGTCCCCGTCGCCGTCCTTGTACCATGACGTGGTCGGGTTCAGCGTCCCGTCCGTGTCATTGCAGTCCTGGTTGTCGCGGACGTAGTTCGACGGCTGCAAGCACTGGTTCTGGACGATGTTCGGATCGCCGTAGGTGTCGGAGTCGCTGTCCGCGTACCAAGAGGTCGTCGGGTTCAGCGCCGCGTCCGAGTCGTCGCAGTCCTGGTCGTCGCGCACATAGCTCGACGGCTGCGCGCACTGGTGAACGACGACGTCCGGGTCGCCGTAGGTGTCGGAGTCCGTGTCCGCATACCAAGACGTCGTCGGGTTCAGCGCCGCGTCCAAGTCGTTGCAGTCCTGGTCGTCGCGAACATAGTTCGACGGCTGCAAGCACTGGTGAACGACGACGTCCGGGTCGCCGTAGGTGTCGGAGTCCGTGTCCGCATACCAAGACGTCGTCGGGTTCAGCGCCGCGTCCGAGTCGTCGCAGTCCTGGTCGTCGCGCACGTAGTTCGACGGCTGCAAGCACTGGTTCTGGACGACGTTCGGATCGCCGTAGGTGTCGGAGTCACTGTCCGCATACCACGCGGTCGTCGGGTTCAGCGTGGCGTCGCCGTCGTCGCAGTCGGTGGAGTCGGCGACATAGGTCGATGGAGCCAAGCAGCTCGCGGTCGTGGTGTACAGGTCGCCGTAGCCGTCGCCGTCCGCGTCCTTGTACCAAACGAGCGTGGGGTTGATCGCCGGGTCGGTGTCGTCGCAGTCCGAGTTGTCCGTGACCCAGCCCGGGCCAACGCATCCCGTAGTGGACACGTCCGGATCGCCGTAGCCGTCGCCGTCACTGTCCGCGTAGATCGTGGCCGCGTCCGTGGCAGAGGGGTCGTTGGTGAACCCGTCACAGTCGTCGTCGAAGGTGGTCGAACAGAGCTCGGGCAGACCGGGGTGGGCGTTGATGTTCCCGTCGTCGCAGTCATCGACCTCGGCGAAGTGGTTGTCATTATCTGCGTCGTGGTGACGCCCAGCCCCGCGGTACGGGTTGGTTCCGCCATACGCGCCGATGTCCACGCCCGCTTGGCCGGCGCCGATCGCGGGGCTGCCCGTTTGAAGGGACAGATCGTCGTTCGTGCAGTCGCTGTCATTGGTGAACGACGCGAACAGCGGGTCAGAGGCGGTCACGTCGTTGCCGAGCGCGACCTCGGTCCCGCCAACCGAGACATATGGAGGGGTTGGCGTGCCATAGAACAGGTTGTACCCGTGAGTGAGCACCGAATTCAACGAGGACGCCACCGCCCCAGTGCCGACATGGTCGACGAAGATCGAGCTGGTCGCCGAGCCCGTCGCGGTGCCGGTGTTGCGGTGCAGGTAGAGCGCGCCGCCCGCGGATGAGGCCGAGTTGTTGACGTAGGTCTGGTTCGGCAGCGTCCCAATGACGTCGCGCGCATAGAGCGCGCCGCCTGCACCCGCGGTCGCCGTGTTGTCCACGAAGATGTTGTGATCGGCGGTCAACGTCCCGCCGAGGATGTAGGCGCCCCCACCGAGCATGGTCGACGTGCTCTTGCAGATGAGGTTGCGCTGCAGCGTGGTGCTCGCGACGCCGCTCGCAGAGATCGCGCCGCCGTACGCGTTGATCGGAGTGCTCGACGTGTTCTCGACCGTGTTGAGGTTGAACAGGCTGTCTTGTACCGACACCACGCCCGTCTTGGCGAGGATGCCTGCGCCCTGCGCCCAGGTGTTGGTCGCCGCCGTCGTGGCGAGGCCGTTGAGGAACTCGGAGGTGGTGACCGTGAGCGTGTCCGTGGCCTGGTTGCCCGCCCAATAGATCCCAGCGCCTTGGTAGGCTTGTCCGCCGGCAAACGAGCTGTGGCTGACGAGGATGTCGCGCCCGCCCACGACCGCGATGCCGCCGCCATAGTTCGCCGATGTGTTCGTGGTGAAGACACACTCGTCGCAGCTGAGGTCCTGGCCCACAAAATAGATGGCTCCGCCATCGGCGGTGGCGGCGTTGTTCGTGAAGGAGGTGGTGTCGACAACAAGGTTAACGGTGGCGCTCTCGATGGAGATGGCCCCGCCGCTCGTCGCGGTCCCTCCCGAGAAGGTGCTCTCAGAGACGGTGATCGCGGAGCCGCCCGAGGACGAGTCTGACTGGATGCCCGCGCCCTTGCTGGACCCGTTCCCGGCCGCGACCAGCCCCGTGAACGTGGTGTTGGCGACGTCCAGAATCGCGTTTGACTCTCGAACGACGACGCCGACGCCGTCCGAGGCCGCACCTAGCTCAATCGCCGAGGACGTGATGTACAGCTCGCCCGCGCCCCTCAGCTCGAGCGCCGACTTCTTGCCCGACTGGAAGGTGATGTTCTCCACCGCCACGACGGTGCCGTCCACGCGCAACGCTCGCGAATCTCCCGTCACGCTCCCCGGCGCCCACACCACGTCCGCTGGGGTCGTGCCGATGCCGCGAAACGTGATGCCCTGGCGCCCTGGCGCCACTGCGAACGTGGTGTCGGTCAAATCGATCGTCTGGGTGTACGAACCAGCAGACAGGCAGATGACGTCACCGTCCGCCGCACTACCAACCGCGGTCGCGATCGAGTCCGTGTCGTGCAACGTCTGGTCACACGCGAAAGCGCTGGTTGGAAGGAGCGCGATCGCTGTCAGGACGGAGATGGAGCGCAAGGCAGACCTCGGGGCAGTTCGCACGACGTACGCGCGTCGACACGAGCATACGCCATCCATCCGCTACTGGCGAGATCCGCCTAGCGTTCGGTGCTCGCGGAACATTCGGAAGCCCGATACCGGGCCGCCCTCGCTGACACCGCCGTCAGTGACAAGCTGGAGTCTTCCAATGCGCAGCATGAACCTCTCTCTCCTCCTCCTCGCTCTCGCCGCTTGCAACGGCACTACCGCCGACGACACGGACACCGGCTCCGACTCGGGCACCGACACCGCGAGCGACACCGGCACCGACACGGCGGCCCCCCTCGCGATCATCGGCACCTGGACCGACGACTACGCCTCGACCCACACCATCACCGAGGCCGACTGGACCATGGCGAGCGAACTCGGCACGTCGATCTTCGCGATCAGCCAGTACGACAACACGGCGATGTTTGTGATCGCCCAGAACGACTCGGCGAACGCGTACAACGCGGACCTTTGGAGCCGTATGGACTGGACGCACGACGCGGACGGCGTGCTGAACTTCTGCCAGAGCACCTATGACGCCGCAGATGAGGCCACCGCCCTCGCCGCCACCCCGGCCGACGCCACCGACCTCTCGGCGGGCTGCGGCGGCTTCGCTTGGACGGTGATGACCGCCCAGTAGGGTGGCCCCTCGTTGGCAGGTCCCGGCCCTTGTGCGTTACGCCGGGGACTTGCCTCGCCGTCCGCGGCGGCGCCGGGGGGGATCGGTTGACGTCAGCAGCCTACTTCGACGTGGACGGGACGCTGGTCGGCACCTCACTGGTGCACCCAGCGGCCTATTTCCTCGCCAATCAAGCCTCGATTGGCCGCAGCGCGCTTCGTCTCGGCCGCGCCCTCGCTGGCGCTCCTGCCATGGCCTGGGCCGAGGTTCGCGACCGCCGCTTGTTCAACGAGCTGCTGTTCAGCCACTACGCCGGCATGTCCGAAGACCGGGTCATGGTCCTCGCCGAGGAGGTGTTTGACGAGGTCATCGCGCCGCGCATCTACCCGGGCACGCCCGACCTCGTGCGCAAGTGCAAAGCGGCCGGCCAGCGCGTCGTCTTCATCACGGGCTCGCTCGACGTCACGATGCAGCGGCTCGCGAAGGAGCTCGGCGCGGACCACGTCATCGCGAACCGCCTGGAGTTCAAGAGCCGCCGCGCCACCGGAAAGCTCGTGCGGCCAGTCGTCGCCGGCCCCACCAAAGCGCGGCTCATCAGCGACGACGCGCGCGAGCACGGCCACGACCTCGCCGAGTGCTTCGGCTACTCGGACTCCTACTCGGACGTGCCCATGCTCTCAGTCGTCGGGCACCCGTACTGCGTCCACCCCGACGCCAAGCTCGCGCGGCTCGCTCGCGCGTACCAATGGCCGATCCTCGATCTCAAGCGCGCCGCTCGCCACCCCTCGCCCTAGCCCGGAGGCAACCATGGCCGCCCATCCTTGCGTGGTCACGCTCGACCACCGCTCCAAGCCCCGCGTCCTGTTCTCCGGCGACCAGCTCGTCGAGGTCGACCTCCCCGTCGGCACGCGCGTGGTCTACCCCAAGCCGCCGATGGCGGGGCTCCCCGACGTGGACGCAGCGATTCGCTACGCCGTCGACCACCCCCTCGGTGATGATCCGCTCCACTCCAAGCTAAAGCCTGGGATGCGCGTCACCATCGCCGTCGACGATCTCTCCATGCCGCTGCCCCAGATGCGCACCCCCGACGTGCGCCAGCGCATCGTGGAGATCGTGCTGGAGCGCCTCGATGGCTACGGCGTCACCGACGTCGAGATCATCATCGCCACGGCCTTCCACCGGCCCATGACCGCCGCCGAGATCGAGCGCATGCTCGGCGCCCGCGTCTTCAAGCGCTTCTGGCCGCACCGCCTCTACAACCACGACAACGAGGAGCCCGGCGGGCTGGTTGAGCTCGGCCGCACCCCGAGCGGCGTGCCCGTGGAGATCAACCGGCGCGCCGCCGAGTCGGACCTGCTCATCTACGTCAACCTGACGTTCGTGCCCATGAACGGCGGCTACAAGTCGGTCGGCACCGGGCTCGCGGGCTACCGCACCATTCGCGCGCACCACAACCCGAGCACCATCCGCTCGACCCGCTCCTATATGGACCCCAAGACCAGCGCGCTGAACGACAAGATGGTCGAGGTCGGCAAGCTCATCCACGAGAAGGTGCCGATCTTCCAGATCGAGAGCACGCTCAACACGCGCATGTTCGGCGAACCCCTCACCTTCTTGGCCAAGAACGAGGACGAGCTCACCACCACCGAGAGCCGCGCGATGAAGGCGCTCGTGCGCTCGCTCGCCTACCTGCCCCAAGCGGCGCGCCAGGCGATCTTCGAGCGCGTCCCTGCACCTTATGACGTCATCGGCGTCTGGGCGGGCGAGGTCCAAGCCGTGCACGACGCCTGTTTGGCGGTGGTGGAGAAGCAGCTCATCGTGCCCATCGAGGGCCAAGCGGACATCGTCATCTTCCCGGTGCCGTACATCAGCCCCTACAACGTCGGCGCGTACCTCAACCCGCTGCTGCTGTCGGTCATGATCGAGGGCTACCTCTTCAACCTGTCCAAGGGCGCGCCGCTGGTCAAGAAGGGCGGCACCATCATCGCGCTGCACCCGGCGTCGGACAAGTTCGACCGCGAGCAGCACGCCCCCTACATCGAGTTCTTCCACAAGCTGCTGCCGCAGACGCGCGACGCGATGGAGCTCCACAAGCGCTTCGAGGCGAGCTTCGCCAAGAACGCCGGGTACATCCAAATGTACCGCACGGGCAAGGGCTACCACCCCGTTCACCCCTTCTACATGTGGTACTGGGGCGAGAACGGCCGCCAGCACATCGGCCGCGTCATCTTGGTGGGCGCCGACAACGAGTACGTGCCCAAGGTGCTCGGCTACGAGACCGCCCGCACCATGGAGGACGCGCTGCGTATGGCCCGCGACACGGCGCCACCCGATCCCTCCATCACGGCGCTGCGCATCTGCCCCATGGTCATGACCGAGGTCATCGAGCCCAAGCAAGCCAAGAACGACGAGGACGCGTCGTGAGCGCGCCGCTCCCCCTCCGCGAGCTGCTCACCGGCGCTCAGCTGGTGGTGGTCGGCGGCACCGGCTTCTTGGGCAAGGTGTGGCTGTCCATGCTGCTCGACCGCTTCCCCCAGGTCGGCCACATCTACCTGGTGGTGCGCCCGCGCAAGGGCCACACCCCCGACGATCGCTTCTGGGACGAGATCGCCACCTCCAAGGTCTTTGATCCCCTGCGCGCCGTGCACGGCGAGGCGCTCTACGACTTCTTCTCAGCGAAGATCACGCCGATCGCCGGCGATGTCTCGGAGCCCTTCGGCGGCGTGCCACAGGCCACCCGCGATCAGCTGCGCGGGCGCATCACAGCGCTGGTGAACGCAGCGGGCGTCGTCGACTTCAACCCGCCCCTGGACTACGCGCTCAACGTCAACGCCTTCGGCATGCAGAACCTCGTCGCCCTCGCCCACGACCTCGGCGACGTGCCCTTCCTGCACACCTCGACCTGCTACGTCGCTGGCGACCGCACCGGCCAGGTCGCCGAGAAGAACCCGCTCGAGCACCCCTTCCCGCGCGCCAACGAGCTCGACGACGCGCACTGGGACTCCGACCGCGAGATCGCCGAGTGCGTCGACCTGGTCGAGCACGTCCGCCACCGCACCCGCGACGCCTTCCGCCAGTCGGCCTTCTTGCACCAAGCCAAGGAGAACCTCCACAAGACCGGCGAGCCCGCCCGTGGCAGCGCCCTGGCCAACGAGCTCGAGCGCGTGCGCTCCCGCTACGAGCGCGACCAGCTCGTGCAGGTGGGCATGGAGCGCGCCAAGTACTGGGGCTGGCACAACACCTACACCTACACCAAGTCCATCGGCGAGCAGGTGCTCGCGCAGTCCGACCTAGTGTTCACCATCGCGCGGCCGGCCATCATCGAGTCGTCGGTGAGCTACCCGGTGCCGGGGTGGAACGAGGGCATCAACACCTCGTCGCCGATGATCTACCTGGCGCTCAACAGCCCAGGCGCTTTCCCAGGGACAAAGGACGCGGTCGTCGACATCATCCCCGTCGACATGGTGGCGAGCGGCATGCTCGCGGCGCTGGGCGAGCTGCTGGAGGGCACGGCAAAGCCGGTGTACCACCTCGGTAGCTCCGACGCGAACCCCTTCGAGATCACGCGGCTGGTGGAGCTGGTGGGGCTCTACAAGCGACGCCACTTCCGCGCCGCGTCGGGGAACCCGCTCGCCAACGCGGTGAAGGCCCGCCTCGAGTCCACCACCATCCCGGCGGACACTTACTACCAGCGGGGCCCACGCTTCTTGTCGCGCATGGCCGCCAGCGCCTCAACCCTCGTCTCCCGCGCGGGTGGGCCCCTCGCGCCACTCACCTCCCCCGCGGCCAAGCAGCTCGACTTCGTCAGCAAGCAGCTGGAGCGCCGCGCCGACGTGCTCGATCAGTTCGTGCCCTTCATGGCCACGCACCACTATCGCTTCGTCGCCCAGAACGTGCGCGACGCCGTGGCCCGCTTGTCTGAGCAAGACCGCGTCTTCTGGGCGCCCGAGACCATCGACTGGCACCACTGGATGCTCGAGGTCCACATCCCCGGCGTCCAAGAGCACGTCTTCCCACAGATCGAGGCCAAGGTGAAGCGCCCGGCCAAGCCGCTGCGCTCCTGGGACACGCTCATCGAGCTGCTGGACGAGGCCGCCGAGCGTCACGACCGCGTGCCCGCCCTGCTCTGGCCCGCCGATGACGGCCTCGAGCGCACCTCCTACCGGGAGCTTCGCCAAGCGGTCCGACGCGCCGCCGACGCGCTCGTGCGAGCGGGCGTGCGCCCCGGCGACCGCGTGCTCATCGCCGGCGCCAACCACCCAGCGTGGGTCATCGGCTGGTTCGCCATCGTCTGGGCGGGAGCGGTCGCCGTGCCCGTCGCCCCCGACCTGGAGCGCGCCCAAGCCCAGAACATCGCCCACAAGGCGGAGCTGGCGCTCGCCCTCCTCGACGAGCCAGCGCTGGAGCGCATCGGCGCGGCTGTCGGCGTGCGCTGCGTGGACCTTCGCTCCCTCGCGGACGGGGTCGGCGATGGCGTCGACGCAGCGCCCACCACCGCTGATCAGCCCGCCGCGGTGCTGTTCACGAGCGGCACCACGGGCGATCCCAAGGGCGTCGTGCTGACCCACGGCAACCTGGTCGCGATGGTCGGCAGCCTCACCGCGCTCTTCCCGTTGCGCCCGAACGACCGCGTGCTCTCGGTCCTGCCACTGCACCACACCTTCGAGTTCACCTGCGGCCTGCTGCTCCCCCTCGCCCGCGGCGCGCGCATCCTGTACCTCGACGAGCTCAGCGGCGACCGCCTCGGCTGGGCGCTGCGCGAGGGGCGCATCACCGCGATGGTGGGCGTGCCCGCGCTCTGGCAGCTCCTGGAGCGGCGCATTCGCGCGGCGGCCTCGGACCGGGGGCGGCTCGCCAAGCTCGCCTTCGACGGGGGCCTCGCGCTCAACCGCGAGCTCGGCAAGGCCGCGGGCCTCGACCTCGGCTCGCTGCTGTTCGGCTCCGTACACACCAAGCTCGGCGGCAACATCCGGCTGCTCATCAGCGGCGGCGCGGCGCTCCCGGGCGACACCCACCAGCTCTTCGCGGGGCTCGGGCTGCACCTCGCCGAGGGCTATGGCCTCACCGAGGCCGCGCCCGTGCTCGCCGTCGCGCGCTCCGGGCCGGGCAGCCGCTCGGGCACCGTCGGCACCGCCATCCCCGGCGTCCAGCTGCGCATCGCGAACCCCGACGACGCTGGCGTGGGCGAGGTCCTCGCCCGCGGCGCCAACGTGATGCAGGGCTACTTCCGCGATCCCGCCGCCACCGCCGCGGTGATCGACGCTGACGGCTGGCTGCACACCGGCGATCTTGGCCGCTTGAACCACAAGGATGAGCTCGTGCTCTCCGGGCGCGCCAAGGACGTCGTCGTCACCGCCAACGGCGAGAACGTGTACCTCGACGACGTCGAGAGCGCGCTCGGCGCCATCGCCAACGTGGAGGAGTACGCCCTCGTCGGCCTGCCCGACGGGCGCGGCGGTGAGCGCCTCGGCCTGCTCGCCGTGCCCATCACTGACGACCGCAGCGCTCGGGATGCGCTCCAGCTGGCGATCCGCGCGCTGCCCGCTCACCAGCGCCCCGCCGTCGTGCACACCATCCACGCGCCGCTCCCGCGCACCGCCACCCGCAAGGTGCAGCGCCGCGTCGTGCGTGACGTGCTGTCGCAGCTCGTCGCCGCCACCGAGCCCGCGCACGGACAGCACGTCGCCGGGCCGGTCGTGCGCGCCATCGCCGCCATCTCCGGCCGCCCGGTGGAGTCCATCAGCGACACCACCCAGCTGGTCGAGGACCTCGGCTTTGACTCGCTCGGGTGGGTCGAGCTCGCCGCCGCCCTCGCGGCGCTCCCCGGCCACGCGCCCTCGACCGCCGCGCTGTCCGCGGTCAGCACGGTCGCCGAGGTCATCGCCCTCACCGAGCTGGAGCCCGAGCCCGTCATCGACGACGACGATGAGGCCGCCCGCCTGGAGCTGCCCACCTGGCTCGCCGAGCCCGCCAAGGACGCCATCGCCACCGCGCAGATGGGGCTCTACGACCGCCTGCTCCGCCCGCACATCACCGGCCGGGCCTTCATCCCCGCCAACCGCCCCACCCTCGTCGTCAGCAACCACGCCTCGCACCTGGACATGGGCCTGGTCAAGTACGCCCTTGGCCCCTATGGAAAGCGCATTCGCGGCCTCGCGGCCAAGGACTACTTCTTCGAGGGCAACCGCTGGTGGGTCGCATGGTTCGAGCACCTCACCAACCTGGTGCCCCTCGACCGCGAGGCCGGCTTCCGCGCCAGCTTTGACGCCGCCAAGCGCGTGGTCGACGCGGGTGATGTGGTGCTGATGTTCCCCGAGGGAACTCGGCGTGAAGACGGCACGCTCAGCGACTTCAAGCCGCTGGTGGGCAAGCTCGCGCTAGAGACCGGCGTCGACATCCTGCCGCTCTACCTCGACGGCACGCACGGCGTGCTGCCCAAGGGCTCCATGCTGCCCAAGCCGGGACACGTCGCCGTGCGCATCGGGCCGCCGCTGCTCAACGCCGACCTGCGGCGCCTCACCGCTGGCCTCAAGCCCGGCGAAGCGGCGCGCGTCGTCACCCGCTTGGTGCAGGACGCGGTCACCGCGCTCCGCGACGGCTCGGTCCTCGATCTGTCAGGTGTAGAGCGGATCAGCGACGAGCCGGCCGCAGCGCCGCGCTCCGTCGACACCGCCTTCGACACGCTGCCAGCGCGCCTGCTCGCAGACCGCGTCCAGCGCCCGCTGTCGTGGTACTTCAGCCTCGGCGACGAGGCCCGCTTCACCGTCACCGTCAGCCTCGACGGCGCCCAGGTGCGCCGGGGACGCCCCGAAGGCGCCGCCGACTGCGTGGTCAAGACCACCCCAGAGATGATGCGGCGCATCATCAACGACGCCTACCTGCCCGGCCCGCCCGAGTTCCTCAGCGGGAGCATCAAGACCAACGAGATCCCGCTGTTCATCGAGTTCGCCCGCGTCTTCGCCCTCAACAACACGCTCCAGGCCTGACCCCATGAGGCTCCTCGTCACCGGCGCGTCGGGCTTCCTCGGCGCTCACCTCATCGACGCCCTCACCGCGCACGACGTCGTCGCGCTCTCGCGCCAGCCGAGCGACGATCCGCGCTTCGTGCAGGGCGATCTGCTCGACACCGAGCGGCTCAGCGCGCTGGCGGCCGGCTGCGACGCGGTGATTCACGCGGCGGGCGAGGTCGACCACCGCCCGAGCGCGGCGGCCAAGCTTCAGCGCGCGCACGTCGACGGCACCGCCTCGGCGCTCCAAGCCGCGCGCGCTGCGGGTGTGCGCCGCTTCGTGCACATCTCCACCTCGGGCACGGTCGCCGTGTCCGCCGACGCCAAGTTCGTCGCGGACGAGCGGAGCCCCACGCCGAGCGTCGTGCAGGCTTGGCCCTACTACCGCACCAAGCTGTACGCCGAGCAGCTCGCCCTCGCCGCCACCGACCTCGACGTGCTCTGCCTCAACCCGTCGCTCCTGCTCGGGCCGGGCGACGCGCGCGGCAGCTCCACCGACGCCGTCAGCCGCTTCTTGGACGGCAAGGTGCCAGTGAGCCCCGCTGGCGGCCTCTCCTTCGCCGACGCGCGCGACGTGGCGCTCACCGCCGTCGCCGCGCTCACGAGCGGGCGCCCCGGCGAGCGCTACCTGCTTGGCGCCGCGAATATGAGCTTCGCCCTATTCTACGAGCGGATCGCCCGCTTGTCGGATCGGTCGGCGCCGCGTCTCCGCGCTCCCGCCATCGCGACGCGCTTCTTGCGCTGGCTCCCCGAGGGTACGGAGCTACCGGGCTTGGGCGTCAGCCGCGAGGAGGCGGAGCTCAGCGCTCACACTTGGTACTTGGACGACCGCAAGGCCCGCGCCGAGCTGGGCTGGTCGCCGCGCGACCCGCTGCAGACGCTCGCCGACACCGTCGACGACCTGCTGCTGCGGCGCGTCGGCGCGCGGTGATCAGGCCGCGAGGGCCGCGAGCGCCGGGGTGCGGAGCTGGTGGACGACGAGGCAGTGCCCGGTGCCGGGGTCCGTGGCGATGATGTTGCCGTCGGGCCCGCGGCGGCTGACCAGGAAGGGCACGCGCTCCTCGAGCTCCAGGATCTGCATCACCAAGCAGACGGCGGCGGCCCAATCGGCGGCGTCCACCATGAGCGTGCCCTCCTCGGAGGAGCGAACAGAGAAGCGAAGCGTATCGACAGCGAGCGAGTGAAGTCCCATCGGGTCCCTCCATGCCGCTTTAGTACGCGCCAGCCTCCAAGTTGTTCGTCAGCGCTTGTCGCGAGATCACCGCGCGTGCCACACGAGGTCCCCCGGCGTGGGTCAGAGCGCGTTGACGGTGGTGAGCATGAGGTTGTACAGCGCCTGCCCGAGGCTCGACGCCGACGCCACGATGACCAAGCCCAGCAGCGAAACGAGCATCGCGTACTCGATCGCTGTCGCGCCTTCTTCGTCGTGCCAAAAGAACGTCTTCATGGCTTCCCCCCGCCGCTGCGTGACAGATGCAGCATAGCGTGCAGCGAGCCCACCCGCGATGACCCGCGACTGGCACCCACGCCCTCCGGCCACTAGCTTGGCGCCATGACTGTTCGCGCCCCCGTCTATGATCAGCTCTCGGCGCTCGCCGAGCCCGTCCGCGCCCGCCTGCTTCGCCTGCTTGAGCACGAAGAGCTCGGTGTCGGTGAGCTCGCGCGCGCGGTGCAGCTCCCGCAGTCGACGGTCAGCCGTCACCTCAAGGTGCTGCGCGCGCTCGGTTGGCTTCAGGAGCGCAAGTCCGGCGCGACCCACCACGTTCAGCTCGTCGCTGACGACCTCTCCGACGCGGCGCGCACGCTCTGGGCGATCGTTCGCGATGAGCCCGGCGACATCACCCAGACCGAGGAGGATCGGCGACGCCTCGCTCAGGTGCTCGCTGAGCGTCAGGTGGACAGCCGCGCGTGGTTCGGCGTGGTGGCGGGGCGATGGGACGACCTGCGCCGGGAGCTCTGGGGCAACACCTTCACCCTGCACGCGCTCACGGCGCTGCTCCCCCGCCATTGGACCGTCGCCGACCTGGGCTGTGGCACCGGCGCCGTCACGGCGGCCATCGCGCCGATGGTGGACCGCGTCATCGGCGTGGACCACTCGGTGCAGATGCTCGACGCAGCGCAGCACCGCCTCGTCGACCTGCCGAGCGCCGAGCTCCGGCAGGGCGAGCTGACCGATCTGCCCTTCGCCGACGGCGAGCTCGACGCTGCGCTGTGTACGCTCGTGCTTCACCACGTCGAGGACCCGCACGCGGCCTTCGTCGAGATCGGTCGCGCGCTGAAGGTCGGTGGCGCCTGCGTCATCGTCGACATGGAGGCCCACGACCGCGTGGAGTACCGCCAGACCATGGGGCACCTGCACCTCGGCTTTGAGGTCGACCAGCTCGTCGCCTTCGCGAGCGGGAGCGGGCTGCGCGTCGAGAGCCACCACCCGCTTCCGCCCGACCCCGACGCCGCAGGGCCCACCTTGTTCCTAGCGGTCTTGCGCCGCGAGGGTTGACGCCGCGCCGTCCCTGGTTATCCATGTATCCGGATGGACGGATAACCGACCCCCACCACCTTGGAGTTCCACATGAGCGGCACCTTTCTGAACACGAACCTCCCCCTCTTCTCGGACCTCAAGTACAAGGTGGCGGACATGTCCCCGGCCACCGTGCGCTTCGGCCGCAAGGAGATGGACCTCGCCCTGCACGAGATGCCGGGCCTCGCGTCGCTCCGTCAGGAGTTCGGCGCTGAGCAGCCCCTCAAGGGCGCGAAGATCATGGGCTCGCTGCACATGACGATCCAGACCGCGGTGCTCATCGAGACCCTCACGGCCCTCGGCGCCAAGGTCTCTTGGGTCTCCTGCAACATCTTCTCCACCCAAGACCACGCCGCCGCCGCCATCGCGGCTGGCCCGAACGGCACCGCCGACGCCCCCGCCGGCGCGCCCGTCTTCGCGTGGAAGGGCGAGAACCTCGAGGAGTACTGGTGGTGCACCATGCAGGCCCTCATGTGGGATGGCGGCCCGAACCTGATCCTCGACGACGGCGGCGACGCGACCCTCGTGGTGCACCTCGGCTCCGAGTACGAGATCAGCGGCACCATCCCCGCGCCCTCCACCGCTGACAGCGACGAGTTCCGCATCGTCCTCGAGCTGCTTCACGCGGTCCGCACGCAGAAGGGCGACAACTTCTGGCGCCCCATGGCCGCCAAGATCCGCGGCGTCTCCGAGGAGACCACCACGGGCGTTCACCGCCTGCACGAGCGCGTCCAGAACGGCACGCTCCTCTTCCCGGCGATCAACGTCAATGACTCGGTCACCAAGAGCAAGTTCGACAACGTTTACGGGTGCCGTCACAGCCTCGTGGACGCCATTATGCGCGCCACGGACGTGATGCTCTCCGGCAAGCGCGCCCTCGTCTGCGGCTACGGCGACGTCGGCAAGGGCAGCGTCGAGGCCCTCGTCGGCCAGCACGCCCGCGTCGCGGTCACCGAGATCGACCCCATCTGCGCGCTCCAGGCCTGCATGCACGGCCTCGAGGTCACCACCCTCGATGACGCCATCGACGCTGGCTACGACGTCTTCGTCACCGCGACCGGCAACTTCAACATCATCTCCGCCGACCAGATGTCCCGCATGAAGCACAACGCCATCGTGTGCAACATCGGTCACTTCGACAACGAGATCGACATGGCCGGCCTCGAGCGCATGCGCGAGCAGGGCAAGGTCGAGAAGATCGAGATCAAGCCCCAGGTCCACGAGTGGAAGTTCGCCGCCACCGGCACCTCCATCATCGTCCTCGCCGAGGGCCGCCTCGTGAACCTCGGCTGCGCCACTGGCCACCCGAGCTTCGTGATGAGCAACAGCTTCACCAACCAGGTGATGGCGCAGATGGAGCTCCACAAGAACGCGGAAGAGTACGGCAAGACCGTCACCGTCCTCCCCAAGCTCCTCGACGAGAAGGTCGCTCGCTTGCACCTCGGCCAGATGGGCGCCAAGCTCACCACGCTCCGCGCGGACCAGGCCAAGTACATCGGCGTGCCTGTCGAGGGCCCCTTCAAGCCCGAGTACTACCGCTACTAAGCGCTCGCGCTCGCTAAGCTGCGGGGTCGGCCTTCACGGGTCGGCCCCGTTTCGTTTGCGGGTTGATATCGCGGGTTCGCACGACACCTGCTATCTATGCGCCGGAGGCTCCCCCCGATGCGCACCGCTCTTATCGCCCTCGCTCTCGTCACCGCGACCGCGTGCTACCAGCCCTACGTGCCCCCCGAGACCGGCACGGGCATGGACTCAGGCAGCAGCACCGGCCCCGACCTCGGCTGCGCGCCGGACGGGCGCACGATGTGCTTGGGCCCCGAGCTCAACACCTGCACCAGCGGCGATTGGACGCCCACCACGATGTGCGCCGAGCCCACCCCCGCCTGCGACAACGACCTGGGCTGCGTCGTCTGCCGCCCGAACAGCACCTGGTGCGACGGGCAAACCATCATGCAGTGCAGCGGCGACGGCTCGGGCAGCGCTGCCGTGAGCGAGTGCGAAGCGCCCCTCACCTGCAACAGCGGCGCGTGCAAGGATCCGTGCGACCCGAGCGCCCTGGCCTTCTCCTACCTGGGCTGCGACTTCCTGGCGGTCTCCACCACGAACGCCCTGCTCGCACCTGCGTTTGACAACGACTTCGCCGTCGTGGTCGGCGCGCCCGCTGGAGGACGCGCGGCCAACGTGACGGTCTCGCGGGGCGGCGCCACCGTCGCTACCGCGGTCGTGCCCGCGGGTCAGACCGCCGCGATCTCGCTGCCGATGGTCGCCGGCCTCAAGAGCGCGTCTCAGACGGGCACCGTCGTCGGCGGCGCCTACCAGGTGCACACCGATCAGCCCGTCGCCGCCTACCAGTACAACCCGCTCAACTTCACGGTCGCGGAGACCTACTCCTACACGAACGACGCCAGCCTGCTCCTCCCCGAGCACGTGCTCACCGAGCACTACCGCGTCAGCACCTGGCCCACCTGGGGCGCCGGGAGCTGGAATTTCATCCCGTTCTTGCCGCCTGATGGTGAATGGGGATGGTACCCCGACTTCGTCGCCATCTCCGCCACCCAGGACAACACGCAGGTGAACCTCGTGCTCTCGGGAAACACCGCCGCGGGCACGCCCGGCGCGACGCCGGCGGGCGGCACCATGACCGTCACCCTCAACCGCGGTGACGTGCTTCAGGTGCTCAGCGGCTCCCCGGGCGCGTCCTCCGACCTGAACGCCTGTACGCAGGCGGGTGGCACGTTCACGCAGACCGGCACCTGCCCGCCGACGCTGTTTGGCGGTGACTGCGAGGGCTGGTGCTCGCTCACGACCTCGGATCTCACGGGCACCACGGTCACCGCCTCCGCGCCCATCGCGGTCTTCGCGGGTCATCAGTGCACGAACATGCCCTACACCGCCACGGCCTGTGACCACCTGGAGGAGATGATGTTCCCGCTGGAGACGTGGGGCACCCAGGTCGTGCTGTCTGCGCCTGCGCACCCCGCAGGCAGCGGCGCCGCGCCGGCGCTCTACCGCGTGCTCGCCAACGCGGACGGCACCACGATCGAGTTCGATCCGCCTGTCTCGGCCACCACCACGCTCAACGCCGGCAAGTTCGTCGCCTTCCAGAGCAACCAGGACTTCATGGTTCGCTCCACCAGCGGCGGGCCGATCTACGTCACGCAGGCGCTGCTCGGCCAAGACGCGCCCGGCATGGGCAGCGGCGACCCCGCGCTCGGCACGGGCGTGCCCTGGCGGCAGTGGCGCTCGGACTACGACTTCCTCACGCCGAGCACCTACACGGCGAACTATGTGAACGTGATCGCGCAGGAGGGGGCGAGCGTCCAGCTCGACGGCGCCGCGGTCGGCGGCTTCGCGGCGATCGGCGGCACCGGCTTCACCGCCGCGCGCGTGCCGGTCACCGCCGGCTCCCACCACATCGCGAGCACCGACGGCTCGCCCTTCGGCATCACCACCTACGGCTACGCGTCGTACACCAGCTACCTGTTCCCAGGCGGCATGAACTTCAAGCGCTGAGCAGCCAGGCGCGCACCGCGCCGACGCCCGACAAGCGCACGACGCCGCGCGACTCCATCAGGAAGCGCCCGGCGATGCCTCGCGCCGTCTTCTCGCAGAGCTGAACGCGCCCCGGGATGCCGTGCGCCTCCAGCTTGCCCGCGAGGCTCACGGCCTCACCCCACACGTCGAAGGAGATGCGGCGCCCGCCCACGATGCCTGAGACGCCAGGCCCGGTCGCCACGCCCACCTGCACCCGAATCGGGAGCTGGTGCTTCTTGGCGATCTGATCGACGATCTCGACCATCGCGCGGGAGGCCTGCACCGCTCGGAGCGCGTGGTCGGCGCTCTCTCCGTCCAAGCCCGCGACGGCGAGGTACAGATCGCCCACCGACTTGATGCGCTCGACGCCGTTGAGCGCGCAGGCCTCGTCGAAGCGCTCAAAGATCTCGCTAAGCACCCCCACTAGGTTCCACGCGCCGCCACCGCCCGCCGCCGAGAAGTCGACGAGGTTCGCGACCACCACCGACACAGCGGCGTGCCAGCTCGCAAAACCGGCTTCTGGCGGTGGTTGTAGCTGTGCGAGCCGCTCCGGCAGCAGGGTGCGACGCACCTGCTCGCCTTGTGACCGCGCCTCAACCACGCGGCCAATCCACATGGCGCGGTCGAGCACCGCCGCCAAGCTGTCGCGTACCTCCACGAGCTGGGCCGCTTGGTCGGGCGTGTAGGCATGCGCTTGACGGGCGGCGACGCGCAGCACGCCGAGCGGGCGACCGAGGTGCGACAAGCTCACGGACAGGCTCGAGCGCATGCCCAGGGCGAGCATGAGCCGCAGCCCATCGGAGGACGGGCGGGTGGCGAGCTGAAACTCGAGGTCATTCATGACGCGCGCGCCGTCACCATGTGCCTCACCGCGCGCCAACACGTCCTCGACGAGCTCGACGGGCGCGTCGCCGCCGGATTCATCGCGCCCCCAGCGCTGGGTCTTGTCGTCCACCAGCAGCGTGAAGTGAACGAGATCCGCAGGTATGAGCGCCCTCAGCGCGAGCGCGAACCGCTCGCACATATCGTCCAGCACGAGCGAGCCGCGCACCGCTCCCCCCGAAGCCGCTGCGTGGTCGAGCTCGTCAAAGGACGCGCCCATCGCCGTCATCATCTCGTCCAACACACGCGAAAAAGACACCCCAAGCCCGCCGGTGCCCCCCCCGAGGTCCGGCTCCTCGCGGTTCGCGTCCCCCTGTGGGCGCGCCCCGACCAGGCTGAGCAGTGGTGTCGCTAGCTGGTGCATCGCCTCCCCCGTCCACTGTGTTCGTCGGATCATTTCGCGCCAGTGTTCAGCCGAGAGTTTCGACGAGGCGATGTGCGGTTAGTGGGCGGCGTCTTGGAGAGGAGGCCCCCGTGGAGACGCGACTAGAGAACCTCGAGGTGAAGATCGCCTACATCGAGCACACGGTGGCTGAGCTCGACGACGTGGTTCGCCAGCTCGGGAGCCACCTCGCGGAGCTGCAACGCGAGCTCGGCGAGCTGCGGGACGCGGTCATCCCGGACGACCCCTTCAACCCCGACGCCGAGGTCCCGCCTCACTACTGAGCGGACCGCCCCAGCCATTCATTGACGTGGGCCGAAAGATCAGGCAACGTCGAAGCTCTTCAAGGAGAAGCCATGCGCTCCGCCCCGTTCTTCATCGCCCTCGCCTCCGTGTTCGCAGCCTGCAACGGCGACCTCCAGCCCGTCGACGACAGCGGCACGGACAGCACCACCGACAGCGGCACCGCTAGCGACACCAGCACCGGCAGCGACACCGGCACCGACAGCGACACCGGCACCGACAGCGGCACCACGCAGCCCGTCGGCTGCGACGCCACGCCCCTCACGCCCGCGCCGGACGCGCTGGGCACCTGCCACACCGCCGAGCTCTTCTGCGGCGACCACATCGAGCACACCACCGTCGGCGGCTCCACCGACTACAGCAGCGACACCTACGAAGCGTGGCAGTGCTTCGGGCAGTGGGGCATCGGCAACGACTACTCTGCCCCTGAGCGCAGCTACTTCATCGCCGCGCCCCCCGGCACGCAGCCGGTCGTGACGCTCAAGACCAAGTGCCACAACTTCACGCTGCGCCAGCTCATGGTCTCGGCCTTTGACGAGTGCCCCACCAACAGCAACCTCCCCGTCTGCGAGGGCTCGCGCAGCAGCGGCGCAGACCTGAGCACCACGCTCTTCCCCGGCTACAACTACATGATCGTGGTCGACGGCATCGACGGCGCCGAGGGCGCGTTCTCGCTCGACGTCTCCTGCCCGTAAGCGCTACACCGCCGCGGCCACCCAGCTCACCGCGCGGTGGCCCAGCGCGTACAGCGTCTCGCTCGGGTTGACCCCGAGCGCCGTTGGCAGCGCGCTGCCGTCCACCACGAACAGGTTCTGAACCTGATGGTGGCGCAGGTCGGAGCGCACGACGCTGGTCTGTGGGTCCGCCCCCATGACGCAGCCGCCCATTTGGTGCGCCGAGAAGATCGCGTGCTTGTGCGCGCCATAGGCCGCGGCGTCCAAGCGGCCGAGCTCAGCCGCGCTCCCGACACGCACCGGGTCGACGTGCAGGCTCACCGCCTCGCGCGCGCCCGCCGCGAGGTGGACCTGCGCCATGACGCCGTGGGCCGCGCGAAAGGCCTCGATCAGGGCCGGCGTGACTGGGTAGCTCAGGTGCATGCGGCCGTCGCGCAGCCGCGTGACCCGCCCGCCAGGCGCATCGGGGTGCAGGCCGTCGACCGCGAGGCCGATGAACACTGCCGTACGGTCAAGCTGGCCCATAAACTCGGCCTCTTGATGCCCAAATCCGCCGAAGGCCTGCGCTGCGAGCAAGGGGTGTACGGGCGCCGCCTCCAAGAAGAAGCCCACCCGCTGGGGCCCGCGATCGACGTGGGCGTGCGAGGCCATGGACTGCGGCGCGCCGTACCAGCCGCCGATCACCTGCTCGTAGCGCCCCGCGACCACGACCACCGGGTGCAAGAAGGTGCGCTCGCCAACGGGGCCGAGCACGTCGAGCTCCGAGCGAATGAAGAGCATGGGGGTGTTGAGCGCGCCCGCGCTGGAGACGACGACCTTGGGCAGGATCCGCAGCGAGCGCCGGGTAGAGCGCCCGCGCACCTCGTCGAGCGCGAAGCACTGCACGGCGGTGGCGCGCTTGCCGTCGTGCTCGACGCGATCCGCCTCGACGTCGGTGTAGATGCGCGCGCCGGCGGCGACCGCGTCCGGCAAGAAGGTCAGGTGCATCGCCTGCTTACCATCGACAGGGCAGCCCATGCCGCAGTAGCCGCTGTTGGCGCAGCCGCGCACGTTCCGGCGAAGCGGCTGCACCGCCATGCCGAGCGCGCGCCCACCGCGCAGGAGCGCGCCGTTGTTGGCGTTCACGAGCGCCTCTGGCCACTCCGCGATGGAGAGACGCTGTTCGACCGCCTGAAAGTGCGGTTCGAGGCTTGCTTCGTCCCACCCCTCGACGCCGTGGACGCTCCGCCAGCGCTCGAGGATGCGCGCGGGCGTGCGAAAGCAGGTCGTCCAGTTGACCGTGGTGCCGCCGCCCAAGCTCCGGCCCTGCAAGATGCCGATGGCTTTGTCCGCCGACGCCCGCAAGCCGCGCTCTTGATACAAGCGCGCGTAGGCGGTCGACTCCTGCATGTCGAAGTCGGCGCGCCCGACGGCGGTGCCCGCCTCGA
>Ga0210033_1000189_pt1 | contig 55166 bp, 46 predicted proteins | sample CryGeymeta201501_FD_185465 | JGI IMG/M metagenome (GOLD analysis project Ga0210033, IMG submission 185465) | Groundwater microbial communities from Crystal Geyser aquifers in Utah, USA - Crystal Geyser metaG 2015-01 (SPAdes) (version 2) | ecosystem: Environmental > Aquatic > Deep subsurface >... | reverse complement strand
TGTTCGTCGACTGCCTGCGGCGGGGCCGGCCTCTCCGAAGCACCGGGCGTCGTCATATTGGCTCCTCCAGGAAGCCCGTACGCAAGAGCAGCTCGCGCAACGCCGCGCCCTCCGCGTCGCTGAGCGCGGTGAAACGCACCCCGAAACCTCGCGGACCGTCCACGCCCCGCTCGTCCACCCAGCGCACCTCGCACGGGATCTGCAACGGATCCCACGCGCTCGGCGACTCCAGGATGAGCACGACCTCGGCACCGGCCATGGGCGGGCTCGCTGTCTCGATGAACGCGCCGGCCATGCTCAGATCGAACGTGCGGCCCCTACGCGTCAGCGCCACGCCGACACGGAACGTCACGGCTAGGCTGATGCTCCTCCGGGCATCCTCACGAAAGTGGGCCGGTGGTTCCACGGCGCCATGTTAGTGCGCCGAGCGCCTAGACGCGACCGGAGATCCTAGAGCGGCTGAGCTTTCGCGCGAAACGTACCGTCCCCAACGCGGGATCCGCCCGGCAGGCGCCAGGCCGTGGGCCAAAAGCGGTTTCGGGCGGGTGGGACGCTCAGCGCGACGGAGCGGCCGCGGCGATCTTCTTTGGATGGGGCAGCCGCATGTTGTCCATGGAGCCGACGAAATCCGCTTCGCTGGCTTCACCTCCGACGCGCGGGTTGTGGGTGCGCTCCTCTTCGACGGAGCTGACCGTGCGACCTGCATAGTCGTGCGCCGGATAGATGAGCGTGCCTCCGGGCAGGGTGAAGATCTGCTCACGAATCGAACGATAGAGGGTGTGCGCGTTCCCCGCCTGGAAGTCCGTGCGACCGGCGCCCCGGATCAGCAGCGCGTCACCGGTGACGATGACTCCGAGGCAGGTCAGTCAACGGCCGTGCTAGACGCGAAAACGGCCGGTTGAGCGCTTGCTCTAACCAGCCGTGATCGTTGGGGTCTTTTGGAGCGGGAGACGAGATTCGAACTCGCGACGTCAACCTTGGCAAGGTTGCACTCTACCACTGAGTTACTCCCGCGCGCCGAAGCGGAGGCGTACTTAGCCTTGGGTGGGGTAGCTGTCAACCGTCGGCTGACACTTTTGGGGGCAGGTCGCGCCGACGGGTCGCTCGCGTCAGCTTCGCGGGTCGGGGCTTGGTTGGTCGGGCTCGCAGAAACGCCCGGCGTCATGGCCGCGGGGCTCAGCCTCCGGTGCCGGGGGTGATCCCGGCTGCGCAGTGGTTCACCTGGCAGTACGCCGCCCAGTTGGGGAAGGCGGGTGCGCACTCGGGGCAGACTTCGTCGCCGTCGCATACGAGGGCCTGGAAGTCGGCCTCACCGTCAGCGCGGATGGCGATGGGGGGATCGAAGCTGCACATGCAGCAGGTGTTGATGCGCAGGGTGCAGTCGCTGCTCACGGTGCAGGCCGAGACGGGGTCGGTGCGCACGTCGAGGGCGCGGCAGGTGCCGGCTTCACAGGTGGCGATGAGGTTGGGATCCGGTTCGCCGGCGCAGGCGGGACAGCCGATGCCGTCGCAGCGGTCGCCGCGGTACTCGCTGATGTGGCTGCTATTCACGCCTACCATGTCGCTGGCCGACGCCTGACCGCACGTGCCGCAGCAGGTGACGGGCATGACGACGCACTCGCTGTTCGCGGTGCAGCTCGCCCAAGGAGTCGTCCCGCCGTCGCTGCCGGAGTCCACGGCGGCGTCGCTGCCGGAGTCCACGGCGGCGTCGCTGCCGGAGTCCACGGCCGAGTCCGCCGCGGCGTCCACACCGGAGTCGGTGCCGCCGTGCGAGCTCGAGCAGGCCGAGGCCCACACCAACATCAGCAGCGACATGAGCAGCGCTGCGCGTCGAACCATGGATCGCGTCATCCTTCACTAGCCTTTCGAAGTGTGCCGTGCTGCGCCGCCCGGCGACTTTGGTAACCGCATAAGCAAGTTGCCTGCCAGGCTCGTGGTCAGTCGTGACGCAAACCTTCGACCGGGAGCATGCGCGCGGCCCAGAGGCTGGGCGTGAGCGTGGCGAAGGTGCAGATGCCCAACGCGATGACGGCGGTGAGGGCGAACTCGACGGGGCTGACGACGACGGGCAGGTGGTCGATCAGGTAGACCTTGGGGTCGAGCGGGAATTGGTCGAGCGAGAGCCACCAGACGAGGCCGCCGCCCACGAGTAATCCTATGGCGGTGCCCAGTAGGCCGACGACGCTGCCCTGGACCATGAAGATGCCGAGGATGGTTCCGTCGGTCGCGCCCATGGCCTTGAGGATGGCGATCTCGCGCTTCTTCTCCAGCACGATCATGATCAGGGTCGCGACGACGTTGAAGGCCGCGACGAAGATGATGGTGGCGATGACGAGGGTGAGGATGACCTTCTGGATCTCGAGCGCGGTGAAGAGGTTCCGGTTCAGCTCGGCCCAGTCGACGGTGTGGAACGGCCCGCCGAGCTCACGCTCGAGCTTGCGCGCGACCTCGCGGCTCTGGTCGAGGTCGTGTAGCCGCAGCTCGACGCCGGTGACGCTGTCGCCGCGGTTGAAGAAGCGCTCGGCCTCATACAGGTCGACGTAGACGAGGCCCGAGTCGTACTCTTGGAAGCCTGCGGAGAAGACGCCGATGACGCGGAAGTCGCGGCTCTGGGGCGCGCGATCTTCCTGGTTCGAGAACAGGCTGACGTCGAGGCCGCTGGTCGGGCTGATCAGCGAGACGCGGTCGTCCACGCCGAGGCCGAGGGTCTGGGCCAGGGTCTTGCCGACGACGATGCCGGGTAGATCAGCCGTGCCCTCGTGGGCCTGGCGCTGGATCTCCTGATCGTCGGCGATGATCTGCGCCTCTTGCTCGGGCGTGAGGTCTTCGAGCGCATCTTCCGCGGCGAGCGCGGCCTCCACCTCGGCCGGTGTGGCGACGTGCACGAGGGGCAGCCGGGTGCCCGCGTCGACCACGGCGGCGGCTTCATGCGAGGGCGAGTCGCCCCAGATGGGTGTGCGGCGGATGGCGGGCGCGAGGCCTCCGTCGGGCAGGAGGATGTCGTCGTGTCCGGTCGCGATCTGTTGGCGCAGGCGGTCGAGGTCCACGCCTCGCAGCGGATCGTCGGCGGTCACGGCGGCGTCGACGGCCGGAACGCCCGCGTCACGCGCGTCCAGCGGATCCGGGGCCACGCCATAGTCCGCGGTGGCCACCTGCGCCAGCCAATCCCAGTCGGCGTGCTCGTTGCCCGCCAGATCCTCGGGCCGGACGGGCGGCATGGATCCGGGGCGCCGCAAGCCATCGAGGTTGCCCTGGACGATCTGGCTCGGCAGGTCGAGCACCTCGCGCATGGCCACGGGATCGACGCCCTTCACCAGCACGCCGCTGAGGCGGTCGCCCTTGGCCAGCATCATCTCGTTGATCAGGAAGGGATCGGCGCCGGCGACCTCGGGCATGCGCCGCGCGCGCTCGAGCACGTCGCGATACTCCTCGAAGTCGACGCCGTACTTCAGGACCAGCACGTGCGCGTTGACGCCCAGGACCTTGTCGCGGAACTCGCGCTGGAAGCCGCTGGTGACCGAGAGCACGGCCAGCAGCGCGGCAACGCCCAAGGCGACGCCCGTGACCGCGATGATCGTGATCACCGAGATCGTGCTCCGCTTCTTGCTGCGGAGGTAGCGCGTCCCAATCTCGAGCGAATAGGCCATCGGCGTGGACCCCAGCAGCCCGGCGCGAGCTGCGCACCCGGACGCCGAAGGCACGGGCTCTTATCACGAGCATCTCGGGCGAGCCAGGGGGCCGATGGGCCACGGATTGGCCCCGTCGCCGGATCGAGGTCATACTTGAAGCACTTGATGCTTCTTACTTTTCTTCGACGATGGGGCATCTCCGCCCCCCTTGTCCTCTTGGCGCTCGCGATGGGCTGCGGCGGGACGGTCGATCTAACCCCGCACGACGCAGGCCCGACGCTCGACGGCGCCCCGCCGGAGGCGCGCACGCTGGAGTTGGTCGGTCCTCCCTCCCTCGAGCTGTCGTTCGACGAGGCGGCCGAGCTGAGCGTGCGTGAGCGCGACACGGCGGGCCTGCCCGTGCCGGACGCGGACATCGCCTTCGCCCTCGAGGGCAACGCCAACGACTCCACCCTGGGCACGCTCGGCGCCACCACCAACATGGATGGCCTGGCGCGGGGACGCGTGCTCGCCGGACACACGGCGACGACCTTCCAGGTGCGCATCACGGCCACGGGCGCGGCGCCCCTCTACGTGCAGGTCTCGGTCTCCGGCCATGGCTTCGGCCAGGTGGACGCGAGCATCGACTACGCCGGCAGGCGGCCGGTGGATCACCTCGAGGCGATGCTCTTCGCGGGTGCGGGTTGCGCCACGGCGCTGATGGGCAGCCTGGCGCCCGATCGCCGCAGCGCGTTGGGCGCGGGCGTGAGCCAGGTGCTCTTCACGGGGCTGCCCGCGTTGGTGCGCTATTCCCTCGCGGTCGAAGGCAAGGGTCCCACCGACGTGACGCTGGCGCGCGGCTGCCTCGAGGACGTGCTCGTCAGCGAAGGCGCGACCGCGAACGTGAGCGTCACCGTGCAGGATCTCTCCCTCGATCCCAGCGGCGAGTACGACGCGACCTTGTCGCTGACCACGGACACGCTCGCGACCACGCTCTCGGACGCGCTGCGCACCGGAGCACAGACGCAGATCGAGGACGCGGGCGGCGACGTCTCGGTGTTGCTCGACGCGCTGAACCGACACTTCCTCGCCGCGGGCGACGTGACCTCGGTCGCGCTGCTCGCCGCGGAGCGCTCCACCACCCGCCTCGAGGCCGATCTGGACGCGCGACTGATCGCGGACGGCAGCGGACCGTCGGTGGCCTTCGCGAGCTTGGCCGACGCCGTCGACCGCAAGCTCGCGCGGGTGGAGGTGAGCGGCGTGTTCACGCTCGGGCCAGATGGCGGCTCGAGCTTCACGGCCACGCAGGTCAGCGCGGGTGAGGTCGGCTCGCCTCTGGTGCTGCTCGACCTCGCGAGCCTGGGCGTGCACGTGCGCACGACGCTGTCGTCCGCGCTGCTGGCCGACGCCGACGGAGCGCGGATCGACGCCTTCGACCTACAGCTGCCGGGCGGTGTGCTCTCGGAGGCGCGCGTCCACGCCATGGCTCTGGCTGCGGGTGTGGACAGCGCGGCACCCTGGCTCGCCGCCCACGCCGGCTGTGACAGCTTCGCCGCCTTCCTCGCCGCGGATCCCGCGCTGCACGTGAGCTGCGACGCGAGCTGCGCGGACGACGTGTGCACGGACGCGATGGAGAGCGTCTGGATCGGCATGTCGTCCACCCTCGATCAGCTCGACATCGAACGCAGCGGCGTCGAGTTGAGCGGACGCCTCGACTTCATCGAGGACACCGGCGACCTGCGCGTCGATCACGTGAGCGCCACGGCTCTCACGGCCGTCACGACCGGCGAGGGCGCCGGCTCCGACACCCTCGGGGCCTCCGTGCAAGGCAGCCGCGCGGCGTTCCTGCCGTGAGCACGGGCGGGGGGCGTTACCCGCTCGAGGCCGCCCGCACGCTGCGCGACGACGCGGTGGAGGTCGCACAGCAAGCGCTGTCGACGGCGATGCGCGAGCTCGAGGCCCTGGAGCACCAGCGGGATCGCGCGACCGAGCTCGTGCTGGAGCGAACACGACGCATCGAGCACGAGCGTGTGGCCGAGGCCGAGAAGGACGCCTCGGGTCGCAGCGCCGCGCACATGCTCGCCGGGCAAGCCTGGATCCGGCGCCTGGAGACGGAGCGCGAGCAGGCTCGGGTCGCGGAGCGCGCGGCCCAGGCCGACGTGCGTGCGGGGGAGGGTGCGGTCGAGAGCAAGCGGGCGGCGCTAGCCCAGGCACGCGCCGAGGCCAAGGCCGTGGAACATCACCACGAGCGCTGGACTCGAGATCGCAAGCGGGCGGCGCTGGCCAAAGAGGAGGCCGAGGCCGAGGAGCACGCCGGCCGCAAGCACCACGACCGCGGCTGAGCGTCGCCCATGCGTGGCGCGCGACGCGCCGCTAAGTTGCCGCGAAGCACCGCTATTCCTAGATTGAACCTGCGTGCCCCATCCCCGAACCGCCACCGTGACGCGATTTGCGCTGACCTGCGTGCTCGTCTTCTGTGAGGCGGGCGCGATTCAGCCGCCGGATGCGAGCGCCCAGACCACGCCCGCGGGCCCGGTCCCGCCGGTCGAGATGGCGTCCTTCGATCCCACCGTGGTGCGGCCCTCGGGGGCCCTGGCGCAGACGCGCGCGGCCCTGGATGGGGGCGACATGGCGCGGGCGCGGTCCCTGGCGGCGGCGGCGGCCGCCCTCACCCGCGACCCGGTGGAGCTCTCGGAGCTGCGCTGGCTGAGCGTGGAGGCGGCCGAGGGTGCGGGCGACGCCGCGGGCGCACGATCGGGCCTCGAGGCGTTGGCGAACACCCCGTCGCCCCTTCAGCGCTGGGCCACGCTGCGCCTGGCCAAGGCGGTCGCGGAGGAGGACCCGGCGCGCGCCGCCGCGCTCACCACGCCGCTGCTGCAGGAGCGCTGGGCGGGTCAGCTGCGCGCGCGCAGGATCGCAGCCCAGGCGCTGGCCCAGACCGACGCCGAGGCGGCCGTCCCTCTGTTGCGACAGCTCGTGATCGAGGCCGACTCCGACTCGGGCGCGGCGTCGCCCGGCATGCCATTGGCGGCCATTCTCACCCAGCGGGGTGATGAAGCCTCCCTCGTGGAGGCGCTCTCGCTCTACCGTCGCGTGGCGTCGCGGGCGCCTCTGGCCGACGTCGGTCACGAGGCCGAGGCCAAGGCCCAGGCGGTGCTGGCGCGCCTGCCGGCCGAGCGTCGGACCGAGCTCGCGCATCCACCCGTCGACATGCTCCTGGCGCGGGCCCAGGCGCTCTACGGGGCGCTGCGCAACAACGAGGCCGAGGAGGCCTACGCCGCCGTGGCCAACGCGACGACGGATCCTTCGCTGCGCTGCGAGGCCGACTTCATGCGCGCCAAGGCCGTGCTGAGGCGACGCGCGCGCAGTGAAGGCGCCACGCTGATGGAGGCCGTCGCCGGGCGCTGCACCGCGGACGTGCAGGCGCGAGCGCTCTACGCCGCGGCTCAGGCGCACGACGCGCTAGGCGAGCGCGCGGACTCGATTCGACTCTACACGCAGCTCGAGCAGGTGGCGCCGCAGCATCGCCTGGCCGACGACGCCCACCTGATGCGCGCGCTGGCGCTGCGCGGGGCCGGCGACGAGGAGGGCTTCCTGCGCAGCCTGGCCGAGATGCCCGAGCGCTATCCGCAGGGTGACATGACGCCCGACGCGCTCTTTCGGCTCGGTGTGCAGCGGCTCATGGCTGGTGACGCGCAGGCGGCGCTGACGGCCTTCGAGGCGCTCAGGGCCTATCCGGAGGACACGGCCGAGGACGCGCTGGGTCGCCCCGAGTATTGGCGTGGTCGCGCGCTCGCGGCGCTGGGTCGCGGGCCCGAGGCGGCCGAGTCCTACGTCGGCGTGGCGACGCATTACCCGCTCGCCTACTACGCGCAGCTCGCCATGTCGCGCTTGGCCGAGCTGGATCGACCCGCCTTCGATCACGTCGCCGCCGAGCTTCTACGCGTCACGGCCGAGGACGCGCTCCGCTTCCCGAGGCGTCCCGAGATGAACACGCCCGCCTTCGCGCGTCTGCTCTCGCTGCTGCGCGTGGGCGATCTGGAGCGCGCCGAGATCGAGCTCGAGGCGCAAGGCTTCCTGGGCGAGGGCAGTGATGCGGACGCGCTCTGGCTGGCGGCGGCGCTGCTGGCGAACGGCGGCGATCTGGCGCGGGCGACGACGCTCTCGCGCAGCCGGCTGCGCTCCTTCCGCAAGGTGACGCCCATCGGTCGTGGGCGAGCGTTCTGGCGTCTGGCCTATCCGCGCGCCTTCTCGCCCTTGATCGAAGAGACGGCCGATCACGCGGGGGTGCCTTCCTCGCTGGTGCGCGCCATCGCGCGCGAAGAGAGCGGATTCGATCAGCGGGCCGTGTCCTGGGCGCACGCCTACGGGTTGGTACAGGTCATCCTGCCGACGGCGCGGCGCTTCGGAGAGCCCCTGGGCCTGACCATCTCCGCCAGCACCATGCGCGAGGCCGACACCAACCTGAAGGTCGGGACGCGCTTCATGCGCTTCCTGCTCGATCGCTACGACGACAACCCGGTGATGATCCCGGCGGCCTACAACGCGGGTCACAACGCCGCCGATCGCTGGCTGCGCGCGCGACCCGAACTGCCGCTCGACGAGTGGGTCGAGGCCATCCCCTACGCCGAGACGCGTCGCTACACGCGGCGCGTGCTGCAGAGCTACGGCGTGTATCGCTTCCTCGACACGCACGAGGTGCCGATGTTGTCGCTGCAGCTTCCGCACGCCCACTGAGGAGCTTGGGCGGCTAGGTCCGCGCTGAATCCATCGATGGACCCGCTGTACGCGGTGCAGGACAAGTCCTGCACCCTACGGTCGCAGGTGGACGATCACGCGACGGAGTCAGTCTTCGAAGCTGGCGGCGAGCTCTCGGATCAGCTCTTGCGCGCGCGGGGAGAGCTCCCTGGGCACGTCGACCTGAACCACGCACACGAGGTCGCCGCGACCCCGTTGGCCCAGGCGCGGGACGCCACCATTGGACACGCGGACGAGCTCGCCCGGCTGGATGCCGGCGGGCACCACGACGTCGAAGGTCAGCTCGCCTTCGCCTTCAGGTGCCGGCTCGAGGGAGGGCACGACCACCTTCGCGCCCAGGGCCGCCTGCGGATAGGAGACGTGGAGATCGTAGTAGAGGTCGTCGCGCTCGCGCTCGAAGCGCGCGTCCGGCTGGACCATGACCGAGACGTAGAGATCGCCGGCGGGGCCGCCGAGGCGCCCGGCCTGGCCGAGACCCGACAGGCGCAGCGTCTGACCTTCGTCGATGCCCGCGGGCACGCTGACCTCGACCTTGCGATCTTGGTGGACCTCGCCGCTGCCCTGGCAGGCGCCGCAGGGGGTCTTGGCGCGGCTGCCCTGACCGCGACAGCTCGGGCAGGTGGTCGAGAGCAAGAAGCCGCCCCGCTGATGGGCGACCTGCCCGCGGCCCCCACAGGTGGCGCAGGTGCTGAGCTCGCCGCCCTCGGCGCCCGTGCCGTGGCACTCGGTGCAGGGCGAGGCGTGACCGAGGGGCAGCTCCTTCTTCACGCCAAAGGCCGCCTCCGCGAGGCTGACCTCCATGCGCGCGCGGACATCGGCGCCACGGGCCGGGGCGTCGCGCCGAGGACGCCGGCCGAAGCCGCCCATGCCGAACATGTCGCCGAAGATGTCCTGGAAGTGGCTGAAGACGTCCTGCACGTCGCCGAAGCCGCTGTAACCGCGCCCGGAGAGACCCTCGTGACCGAACTGATCGTAGGTGCGGCGCTTCTCGTCGTCGCTCAGCACCTCGTAGGCTTCGGAGCACAGCTTGAAGGTCTCCTCCGCGTCCGGGTTGTCCGGGTTGCGGTCCGGGTGGAACTCCAGCGCCTTCTTGCGGAAGGCTACTTTCACTTCGGCCTGCGTGGCGGTTCGCTCCACCTCGAGCAGTTCGTAGTAGTCGCGTTTGGCCATGGGAGGGATTCCGGGGCGGCAACATAGGTCGGGTCGGCGCAGGGTCAAGGGAAAGGCGCGCGGGAGCCGCGAGCTCGGGCTCGAAAGAAACTCTGGAACCTGGGGCGTCGAGGAGTGTCAGTAGGGGTGAACGGCGCGGGCCGGACGCTGAGAGGCGGGCCCCCCGAGACCGAAGACGCTGGACGACCCAATGGAGGAATCGTGATGGAGAAGTACGCGCTCGATGTGGTGATGAGCTGGGGCACGTCCCCGCTCGCGAATGAGCTCCTCACGGAGCCTCGGACCCTTACGCTGGGAAGCGGCAAGACGGCGACCTTCGCCATGCCCGAGCAGTTCGCGGACGACGGCTTCGCGCTGGTCGTCCCGGACGGCGAAGGCTTCAGCCTGCGCATCCCGGCGGGTGCGTCGGCCTGCATGCAGGAGGAGCGCGACGGCATGACCGTGGACGTCGACCTCGCCGTGGTCGCCTCCGACGCGGAAGGCGTGCGGCAGATCCCCCTGGGTCTGCACTCGCGTGCCGAGGTGCGCATCGGGGAGTTCGTCTTCTCGCTGCGTGGCACGGCTCAGCCGGAGCGCGCGCGCAAGGGTGGCATCGCCGATTGGACGCCCGCGCGTTACATCGGCGCGTCCTTCCTCTTCCACGCCTTCATGCTGATCCTGATGACCTTCTCGCCGCCCGCCGCGTCGGCGCTGAACATCAACATGGACATGCAGCGCGCGCAGTACATCCGCGCCAGCATGGACGCCCTCGCGCTCGAGCAGCAAGACATGGACCCGCTCCTGGACGACGCGGCCGCGGGCGCGCCGAGCAGCGAAGGTCAGCCCATGGAGGGCGACGAGGGCGCGTCCGGCGCGGAGAACGAGCAACGCCACACGGGCGGCGGCGTGGCCGTGCGCGGACACGACCAGGAGCAACGCGTGCCCCTCGACACGCAGACGGTTCGCACCGCGGGCGTGCTCGGCGCCCTGGCCACCGCCTTCGCCGGCATGCCCTCGGACATCTCCTCGCCCTACGGCGCGGCCAACGCCGCCGGCTTCAGCGAGGAGTCGCTCTACGGACCGCTGATGGCCAACAACGCGGGCTTCGGTCCCGGCGCGGGCGGCTTCGGCATGATCGGCATCGGACGTGGCGGCTGCCCCGCGGGTCGCACGGACTGCCTGGCCGGCACGGTGGGCGTGGGCACGCTCGGCACCGTCGGCACCATCGGCGGGACCGGCGCGACCTGTGACTCGGTGACGTTCGCTCGCCACGAGCGCACCCTGGGTCGTGCACAAGCCATCGCACTTTGCTCCGACGGACTCTACGGCACAGGCGTCAGCCACCTCGGCGACGGCAACCATCGCGTGCCCCAGAGAGTCATCGGCGGCGTCGCGGACAGCCGCGGCGGCCTCAGTCGCGAGCAGGTGCGTCGCGTGGTGCACCGCAACCTCAACCAGGTGCGCTTCTGCTACGAACAGGGCCTGCAACAGCGCCCCGACCTCGAAGGCCGCGTGGCCGTGCGCTTCATCATCAGCGGCAGTGGCGCCGTCCAGACCTCGCTGGTGCAGGACACGACGCTCCATAACTCCAACGTGGAGCAATGCGTGAGCGGCGCGGTCCAGCGCTGGAGCTTCCCCCAGACGGGTGAGCTGACCATCGTCACCTATCCCTTCAGCTTCCAGAGCCAGAGCTGAGCGCTCGCTAGACGCTCAGTCCCCATCAGACCTCGTCGCCGCCGTCCCGCGCTCACCTGCCGGGGCGGCGTCGCGCGTTTCGGGACCTGGGTCAGGAGGTAGAGGATGTCCGCACCCTTCGCGCTGGAAGTGCTGATGAGCTGGGGCGACTCGCTGCTGGCTCACGAGCTGGTGACGGAGCCGCGAACACTCACGCTCGGCCGTGGTCCGGAGGCCACGTTCCCGATGCCGGAGCAACTCGCCGAAGAAGGCTTCGAGTTCGTGTCCTTCGGCGGCGGCGCCTGGAGGCTGCGCCTGCCCACCGACGCGAGTGTGGAGGCGTTCGTCGTCGATGGCGTCTGCCGGAGGTCGTATCTCGCCGACGTCGATCGAGAGGCTCGCCGGCTGCTCCCGATCGGCCCGACGACTCGAGCCCTCGTGAACGGCGGCCCCTTCGCCTTCTCCGTGCGCGGCACGACGCCGACCGAGCGCGCGCCACGTGGCGGCAATGGCGACTCCGTGGCCAGCTACATCGGCGCGTCCTTCGCCTTCCACGCGTTCATGGTGTTCTTGATGTTTCTGGCGCCTCCCCGCCTGACGCACGGGCCGGACGCCGAGCACGCGCGCATCCTCCAGGCGGCGCTGAGCGACCTGTCGCGGCACCTGCTCGTGACGACGCTCGCGCAGCCGTCTCGAGAAGGTACGCCAGGGGCGCCTGCCGAGAAGCCCACGGCGAGCGACGCACCCCAACCGCAACACCGAAACGAGGCCGCGGCACGTGTGCGTGGACGAGGCTCGCACCGGCCGACTCGGGTCGACCGGCTGCCGAGCGCACCCGCTCGGCCGATGCCCGAATGCTCGCGGCGCTTGCTTCTGGTTCGCCGGATCAGATCCAGCACGCCGAGCTGCTGAATGGCGAACCTGCCCCGGAATACGCTCTGGGGCTCCAAGCGGGACGCCCCGCCGCGGGCACGAACTGCACGAGCTGCCCGGGCAGCACGGACGCGAACCCATTCGGCCTCTGGCGTGGAGCAATGCGTGAACGGCGCCGTGCGGCGCTGGAACTTCCCGGCGGCGGACGGGCTGACGATCGTCACCTATCGCTGTCAATTCCAGAGCCAGAGCTGATCGCTGGTTACCACACGACGACCGCTCCCCTGCCGGGGCGGCGTCGCGCGTTGAGGCCGCTACTTGCCGTAGGCGGCGCGGACGCTGTCGTAGTGGGAGGGCAGGCTGGGCTCGAGACGCTGCGCTCCGAAGAAGGCCATCAGGGCGCGACGGCCCTCCGCGTGGTCGTGCAACGCCATCAGCGCGGTGGCCATGGCGTCCTTCTGTTGCTTCGTGACCTTGGGTCCCGCGCACACGACGTCCGCGGGAATGGGCTCGCTCACCAGGATCGAGCGCATCGCCTCGGCGGGCAGCTCGGCCTGCCATCCCTGGCGTGTGGGCCGGCCCTCGGCGTCTGTCGTCAAGTAGGTGGCGCCCACGTCCGCGTCTCCCAGGGCGACCGCCTGAACGACGGCGCTGTGACTGCCCAAGAACTTCTGCTCCGCGAACAAGTCGTCAGGCTTCATGCCGCGGAGCCGCAAGGCCATGCGCGGAAAGAGATAGCCCGCCGAGCTCTTCGTATCGACCCACGCCACGCGGGCACCCGCGAGGTCCGAGGGCTGCTTCAGAGCCGAGTCCTGGCGCACGAAGAGCGTCCCGCGGTACTCCGTGCCCGACACGCGACCGCAGGCGAGGAGTAGGGCCACGCCCCGCGACTCCTGCGACACGTAGACCGCGGGTGGCAGCCAGGCGAAGTCCACGGAGCCGCTGCCCATGGCCTCGGCCAGGGCGTCGTAATCCGGCAGCGAAGAGACCTCCACGAAGTCGCCGATGGCGGCGCCGAGGGCCTCCGAGAAGGACTCGCGGACCACGGCGCGACCAGGACCGTGCATGATGGGTCCAGCTCCGAAGCGGATTGACATTGCCGCATTGTATCAGCTCGACCACGGCCCGCGGTGTGCAGGACCAATCCACCAACGCCAGGCGACGAGTGAGGTATCGTACGGCCCGATGAGCCCGTTCCTGCTGCTGAAGACGCTCCACATCCTGTCGGCCATGCTCTTCCTCGGAGCCGGGTTGATGACCGCCTGGTACAAGCTGCGCGTCGACCTCACCGACGATGTGCGCGTGATCGTCTGGTACCAGCGCGAGATGGTGCGCGCCGATTGGCTCTTCACCACGCCGTCCGCCGTGCTCCTGCCTGGCACGGGCGTCGCGATGGCCCTCATCATGCACTATCCGCTGCTCGATCCGTGGCTCTTGTGGATCTATGCCGGCTTCGTGATCGAGGGCGTCCTGTGGCTACCCGCCGTGTGGATCCAGATCCGCATGCGCGCTCTGGCGGAGCAGGCGCTGGAGGCGAACGTCCCTCTGGATCCCGAGTTCCGTCGCCTCGGACGCATCTGGCGCGTGCTCGGCTACCCGGCTTTCGCCATCGCCGTGGTCATGGTGCTGATGATGGTGACGCACTGGTATCCGGGTCGGTGACGCGCTCGCGGGCCCTCGCCGCGGCCGCACTCACGGACGGGCACAGCCCCCAGCGGGGACTCGAGTCGCTGTAACACTCTGGGGAGCGAGGGGCTCTACCTCCAAACCTGCCGGGATCCGGCGATTGGAGTTTCTCGATGTACGACCTGCTGTGGCGCGGTGGCTCGAAGGCCGCGTTCTATCTTTCGCTCGCCTTGCTGGCGGCATGTGGACACGTCGAAGGCCAAGCCGGGGCTGCGATTCCCCAAGAACCCGTCCCCGAGCACACGGCGCACGCCTTGCGGGAGACGCTGCCGCGCCTGCGCACGCTCCGCGCCACCGTGGCCGCTGTCGATCCCGTGCGCATCTCGGCGCAGACGCCCGGGCGTGTGCTCGATCTGCGCGTCGACGTGGGCGACCGAGTCGAGCCCGGACAGCTGCTGGGCACGCTCGAGTCGTCGAGCCTGGCGTCGGCTGTGACGGCCGCGCACTCGCAGCTCAGCCTGGCCGAGACGGAGGCACAACGTGCCGAGTCCCTGCACGCCCAGGGCGCCATGCCTACGGCCATGCTCGACGCGCGCCGCTCGCAGCTCACGCAGGCGCAGGCGCAGCTGCGCGCCGCCCGCACCATGCTCGAATACTCGCACCTGCGCGCTCCGGCCGCCGGCATCGTGCAGGAGCGCCTGCTCAGCCCGGGCGATCTCGCCACGCCGGGAGCGGTCGTGCTCACCCTCTACGACGCGGATCGACTCTGGCTCGAGGCGCAGGTGCCGACGCAGGATATCCCGCAGGTCCGGCTGGGCACTCTGGTGCGCTATCAGGTCGGCGATCGTCAGGGCGAAGGCACGGTCGCCGAGGTCGCGCCGATCCAGGATCCACGTAGCCGCACCGTGCGCGTGCGCGTCCGCCTCGAGGGCGCCGACGCCTACCCGGGAGCCTTCGGTACGCTCACCTACGAGACGGGTGAAGAGCAGCACGTCACCGTGCCGAGCGACGCCATCGTGCGTGTCGGTCAGCTCACGATGGTGCGCGTCCACGAAGAGGACGGCTATCACCGACGCAGCGTGCGCCTGGGCGCGAGCCGGAACCAACGCGTCGACGTGCTCGCTGGCCTGAGCGGCGGCGAAGAGGTCGCGCTTCCATGAGCGGAGTCGACATGCGCGGAGGCGCCCTCAAGGGCATCGTCAAACGCTTCCTCACGGGTCCGAACGCGGTGCTCCTGCTCCTGCTCTCGCTCACCCTGGGCGTGGTCTCGGTGCTGGTGACCCCGCGCGAAGAGGAGCCGCAGATCGTCGTGCCCATCGCGGACGTGATGATCGAGGTGCCCGGTCACTCGGCGGACGAGGTCGACCGACTCGTCGCCACGCCCTTGGCGCGCCTGCTCTATCAGATCGACGGTGTGGAACACGTGCGCTCGGCGGCCATGCGCGATCGCGCCGTGGTCACCGTGAACTTCTATGTCGGAGAGAATCGCGAGGACGCGATGACCCTGCTCCGCAGTCGCATCGAGGGTCACGTCGACGAGCTCCCGCCCATCGTGCGCTCGTGGATCGTCCGCCCGATCGAAGTCGACGACGTGCCCATCGTCACGCTGGCGCTCTCCGGCGAGGGCTACGACCTGCATCGTCTCCGGCGCGTGGCCGAAGAGGTGCGCGCACGCCTGGACGAGCTGCCCGAGTTGTCGCGTACGCAGATCTACGGCGGCATGCCCCGGCAGGTGCAGATCGATCTCGATCGCGCGCGCCTCGAGGGACATGACCTGACCGCGCTGGAGGTCGCCGACGCGATCCGGCGTCACGGCACGACCTCCGTCGCAGGCGGTCTCGACCGGCTCGACGCCCACCTCTCCGTCGACGCCGGCGATGGTTTCCGCGACGCCGCAGAGCTGACGGATCTCGAGGTCGCGGTGCGCAACGGCACGCCCGTGCGCCTGGGCGACGTGGCCGACGTGCACGACGGACCGGCCGAACTCGACTCCTACACCCATCTCTGGCGCGGCTCAGCCTCTCCCCAGGGCGCGCAAGAAGGAGTGCCGCAGGTCACGCTGGCCATCAGCAAGCAGCGCGGCACGGACGCGAGCGCGGTCGCCACGCGCGTGCTCGCCGAGGTCGAGCGTCTGCGTTCGGACGTCTTGCCCGAAGGCCTCGACGTGACTCTGACGCGCAACTACGGCGCCTCGGCGGACAAGAAGGTCGACGATCTGTTGGAGTCGATCGCAATCGCGCTCGTCACGGTCATCGCCTTGCTCTTCTTCTCCCTCGGCTACCGCGCGGCCATCGTCGTCGCCGTCAGCGTACCCATCTCGTTCTCGCTCGCGCTCTTCGTGAACCTGCTCTTCGGCTACACCATCAACCGCGTCACCCTCTTCGCGTTGATCCTCTCCCTGGGCTTGGTGGTCGACGATCCGATCACCAACGTCGACAACATCGACCGCCACCTGCGCCACGGCAGAGGCAGATCGCGCGATCGAGTGCTCTCCGCCGTCAGTGAGGTACTGCCACCGGTGTTGATGAGCACGCTGACGGTCATCGTCTCGTTCCTGCCCATGTTCTTCATCAGCGGGATGATGGGCCCCTACATGCAGCCCATGGCCGCCAACGTGCCGCTGGCGATGGGCTTCTCCATGCTGGCGTCGCTGACCGTCGTGCCCTGGTTGGCGCATCGGCTCTTGCACAAGAAGTTGATGCCGAACGAGCGCGCCGAGTCCCTCGCTGCGCCGCCGCACGAGAGCTCCGCTTCGGACGCCGGCGACGACGGCCTGAGCGAGCCCGTCACCGAGGGCATTCTGGGTCGCTTCTATCGCGCCACCATGGGCCCGGTGCTGATGAAGCGCAGGCGCATCGTGGGGCTCCTGGGCTTCGTCTTCGCGCTCTTCGTCGGCGCCAACGCCCTCGCGGCCCTGGGCCTCGTGCCGTTGAAGATGCTGCCCTTCGCCGACAAGGACGAGCTCTCGCTCCTGGTGGACATGCCCGAGGGCACGACCCTCGAGCGCACGGACGCATTGACGCGCGAGCTCGCGCGCCACCTCGTGTCCCAGCCGGACGTCACGGACGTGGAGACCTTCGTGGGCACTCCGTCGCCCATGGACTTCGGCGCCATGGTTCGACACGACTACCTGCGGCGCTCCTCCGAGCTGGCCGAGCTACGCATCGGCCTCGTGCCCGCGGACGATCGTCAGCAACAGAGCCACGCCATCGGGCTGCGCCTACGCGACGACCTGACGCGCATCGCTGAGCGCCACGGCGCCGCGCTGCGCATCGTCGAGGTGCCTCCCGGTCCGCCCGTGCTCGCGACCGTGGTCGCAGAGGTCTACGGCGGTGCCAGCACGCCCTACTCGGAGCTGGTGAAGGGCGCGCACGAGCTCGCCGACCGAATCCGGCGGCGTGAGGGCATGGCCGAGGTCGACGTGATGGCGCCCGAGCGACATCCGCGCGTGCACTACGCGCTCAACCGTCAACAAGCCGCGATTCACGGCGTGGACGAGGCGCAGACCACGAACCTGCTCGGTCTCGCCGTCGGCGGCGCCGAGGCGGGCAGCTTGCGCGACCCGTATGAACGCCAGCCCTTGCCCATTCGCCTGCGCTTGCCTCGCGAAGAGCGCAGCGACGCCACGGATCTCGGGCTGCTCTCGGCGCGCAGCGTGGATGGATCGCTCTTGCCCCTCGGCGCCATCGGCGAGTTCCAGACGCTGGATGACGACGTCGTCGTGTATCGCAAGGACCTGAAGCCACTCGTCTACGTCACGGCGGAGACAGTGGGCGTGCCGCCCGCGGAGGCGATCCTCGGGCTCGAGAGCGAGCTCGAGTCGTCGCCCCTGGCCAGCGCCGTGAACGTGGAGTGGGCCGGCGACGGAGAGTGGAACATCACGCTCAAGGTCTTCCGCGATCTGGGAATGGCCTTCGGCGCGGCGCTGCTCTTCATCTACTTGCTGCTCGTCACGGAGACGAAGTCGCTGGTGATGCCGCTGCTGGTGATGATGGCGATCCCGCTGACGGCCATCGGCATCATGCCCGGCTTCTGGCTGCTCAACGTCTTCAACGCCCAGACCGTGGGTGGGCACCCCGATCCGATCTTCTTCACCGCGACGGCGATGATCGGGATGATCGCGCTCGGTGGCATCGTCGTGCGCAACGCGCTGGTGCTGCTCGAATTCATCGAAGGCGCGCTGGCGCGAGGCGCATCCTTGCGCGAGGCCATCCTCTCGAGCGGCGCCGTGCGCATGCGGCCCATCCTGCTCACCTCCGCCACCACCGCACTGGGTGCGTGGCCCATCACCCTCGACCCTATCTTCTCCGGCTTGGCCTGGGCGCTCATCTTCGGGCTCACGGCCTCGACCATGTTCACCCTCTTCGTCGTGCCGGCGACCTTCTACCTCTTGCGCCTGCGTAAAGAGCGGAAGCAAGGCGGCGCGGCTCCCGTGCAGCCTGAGGTCGCCGAAGAGGGGCTCGATCTCCTGACGCAAGCGCCCGCTAGCGCCTGACGCGCTCGACGCCGCCTACTCCCAGTCGAGGCTGACGATGTCTCCTCGCCAGTAGGTGAACGAGCCTGTTGGGCGCTGCCACGACACCTCTCCGTGGGTCGGCATGCGGAGCGAACCAAACGTCTCGTAGGCGCTGAAGTTTCCCTCCCAGGGCACGCACCCTTCGTGGCCGTGTTCCCTGGTCTCGGTGTAGGTCCGAACGATGTCGCCCTCTTCGTCGAAGTGGAGGTCCACGTAGGTCGCAGGGTCGCCCGCCCAGACGCGGACGGATCCCTCCGGGCCCTCGTCGAAGCGAAGGGACTCGTTGTCGAGGAAGGCGGACGCATTCCAGGGCAACTCCGCGAGGTAACGCTGAGCCTCCCCGCGATCGACGGCGGGGCCCTCGTCGTGGGCGACCCGAATGGCCCCCCACAGCTTCACGTCGAGGCGACCGTGGCCTGCCTCGTAGGCGTCCACCACTACTGCCGTCATCAGCGGCCCCATCTTGATCCCGGCGCGCCACGCGAACTCGACGAGCGAGATCGACATGCGTTGCTTGGCGCGGAACGATTTCTACTTCCCGTTCGGCTCGAGACGCATCGCACCCCGCTGCTCGAGGCGAACGTGGGTCGCGTTCGGGGGATGGCCCGCGAGGTTGCGCGTGACGTAGGCTCGGACGATGTCTGGCGGCGACGACGGGCTCTTCTGCAATGGCGAGGAAGCCTGCCTGCCCGATGACCCGGCCGCGGACATCCGCGGCTGCGTGCCCTCGGTGGGTCCCGCATGCATCGCGGGCCAGACCTGCGACGAGGACGGGGACCGCTGCCAGACGATGTGCGACGTCAGCGGCGACGCCGACGGCGACGGCCACGACTCCATCGACTGCGGAGGCGACGACTGCGACGACGCGGACGAGCTGAACTACCCAGGCAACGTCGAGGTGTGCGACGACCACGACGAGGACTGCGATCCGACCACGCTGGGCATCGATGGAGACGGCGACTCAGATGGGCATCTGCGCCTCGAGTGCTGCAACCCGCAGGCGGATGGCACGGACCTGTGCGGCGACGACTGCGACGACACGGAGATGGACGTGCACCCGGGCGCGCTCGAGGTCTGCGACGGTGGCAAGGACAACGACTGCAACGGCCTGGCGGACGCAGCGGACGGCGTATGCGTGCCTTGCGCGACCGGCGGCACCTGCACGGACGCGGACGAGTGCGCGGCGGGCACGCCCTGCGGCAGCGCGGCCGGCGCGTCCTGCACGAACGTCGTGGGCACCTACGTCTGCACCTGTCCCTCGGGCTTCAGCTCGCCGCCCACGGGCGGGACCTGCGCGGACATCGACGAGTGCTCCGCGGGCACGCGGTGCGGTATCGTGGCCGGGACGAGCTGTGGCAACACGGTCGGAGGCTACATCTGCACGTGTCCCAGGGGCTTCAGCGCCCCGGCCAGCGGAGGCATGTGTTCGGACGTCGACGAGTGCGCGATGGGCGCGCCCTGCGGCACCGTCTCCGGGACGACCTGCAGCAACACGACGGGCGGCTACTCGTGCACCTGCCCCGCGGGATACGCCTTCAACGGCACGACCTGCGTCGACGTCAACGAGTGCGCCACCGGCACACCCTGCGGCTCCGACGCAGTGGCCTGTGCGAACACAGCGGGCAGCTATGCGTGCACGTGCAACGCCGGCTATGCCGCACCCGCGTTCGGCGGAAGCTGCACCAACATCAACGAGTGCGTCGCCTCGCCGCCCTGTGGACGTCCCATCGCCACGGACGGGTGCACCGACACGCCAGGCTCCTACGTTTGCTCATGCAAGACGAACTACGACGCGCCGCCCAATGGTGGGACGTGCCAGCTCACCGACTCTTGGCTCAGCAACCTGGTTCCATCAGCCGGTACTCTGTCGTTCGCGCCCGAGGTCGAGTTCTATGACCTCGAGCTCCCCGCCGGCATGTCGAGCTTCACGCTCACGCCGACCGTCACCGATCCGGGCGGAGTGGCGACCAGTCGAACAACAGTGAGACCAGCGCGGGAGCTGTCTACGTCTTCAGCCGCAGCGGCAGCACCTTCTCCCAGCAGGCCTACGTCAAGGCGTCCAATTCCTACTCCTACTCCTACACCTATTTCGGCACCTCCGTCCGCTTGTCAGCCGACGGAAATACCCTGGCGGTTGGATCGCCGGGAGAGGACTCCAGTGCCACGGATACGGGTGCTTGGCCGCCATCGACTTTCCTGTCCGCTTCCGGGGCGGTCTACGTATTCGAGCGCACCGGGACGAGCTGGTCGCAGCAGGCCTTCGTGAAGGCGTCCAACGCGGATCTTGACCACAACTTCGGGCACGATGTGGCTCTCTCCGATAGCGGCACCACGCTGGTCGTGGGCGCGCCTCGCGAGCGCTCGTCGTCCTCCACACTCGACGTCGGCATGGCCGACGACACAGCCTATGATGCCGGCGCGGCCTACGTGTTCGTGCGCGGCGGGAGCGTTTGGACTCAGCAGGCGTACCTCAAGGCTTCGAACACCGATGCCAACGATCATTTCGGAACTACCGTCGCGCTCTCCGCACACGGACTGACCCTGGCCGTGGGAGCGGACGGGGAAGACTCGAGCGCGCTGACAGGTACGCAGGATGGCAGCGACCACTCCGCAGCCGACGCGGGTGCGGTCTATGTCTATCGCTTCGCCTCGTCCTGGTCGTTCAACGGCTATGTGAAGGCGACCAACACCGACGCGGCAGATTGGTTCGGTGGTGCCATCGCTCTCTCAGCCGATGGTTCCCGTCTCGCATGCGGAGCCTCTGGTGAAGACTCGGAAGCCACAGTCATCGATGGCGATCAAGGCAACACGGGCAGCGACGTCGGCGCGGTCTACATCTTCTGGTGAGCTGCTTCGAGGCGTTCACCCGATCGGATGCCATGCCGATTGACGCCGCGGTCGCTCCTGCCTAGCGTCACCGCTCATGTACGTCGCGTTGGTGCTCACTGCAGCGGTCGTCATCACCTTGTGGCGCCGCTCACTCCACCGCACGGGCGTCATGCTCGGGGTGCTGGGCGTTGTGCTGTGCGCGGCCGGCGGCGTCTGGTTGTTGGTGCGTGCCACCGCAGCGATGCCTCGACCCATCGCGGAGCAGCCCGGGCTGCAGAACGACATTGCCGTGCGGCTGGTCGCGGCGACCGAGCATTGGGCGCTCTTCGCGAAGCCCGATTTCACTCTGGTCCGAGTGTCGTTGCCGGGCGGCGCCATTGTCGGGACCTACGACTTCGGCGATGAGGACGTGGCGTTCCTGCGCGCGGCAGCCATCGGGGACGATGCGCTCGCGCTCACCTACGTGGCGAACACGGGCGACGCGACCGAAAACTTTTGGGACGCGTGGGCCCTGCTCGGCGCCGACGGCTGGCGCGTCGCTCCAGGAAGCCGGACCGAGCCCGCCTTCGCCGCGACCTGGGAACCTCAGAGCCACACCTTCCTCTTCACGTCCGAGGGGCGGCTGGCGTCGGGCGCCGCGGGCGAAGAGGACGTCACCGAGTTCAGCAACCTGCGTGTCGATCCGACAGGCGCTGACGTGAGCCGCAGTGCTGCACGTGCTGGGCGCGCCGCAGGTCACCCACGTCTGCTACGTGGATGGCCTGCCCTACGGCAGTGGCCTGCTCGGCACCGAGCCCTGTCGCATCACAGACTCCGGCCACTGCGAAGCGCTCCCACTTCCCGACGCGCTCGCGCATGGCGCCGGCCCGGGTCGTGGTCATCCCGGCTTCGTCTGCCCGGAGATCGCCATCGAGACGGGTTGGTCGAGCGGGCTCATCACGTCGACCGGCCTGCGCTCCATCGTCGCACCTCCTGGCTCCGAAGGCGCGCAGGTCTCGGAGTCGCACGTACAGTAGCTGCCAGACGGTTCGCTCCAGCCACGCCTCGGATGGATCACCGCGGACCTGCACAAGGTGGTCGCGGTGGGCGACGACTTTCTCTTCATCGGCTACCTCGATGACGGCGCAGCGTCGCGCCTCGGCCATGTCGTCGGAGAGATGCAGGTGACGCTGGTCGACGCCGACGGCAACGAGCGCGGGCGCAGCTACCTCAGTCAGTTCTCGGGACCCCACGTCTACGCCCTCGTGTCGGGCGACGAGATCGTGGCGCTGTCGCCCGGTCTCGACGAGCGAGCGCGCTTCGACCGCCACGATCTCACACGGCTCGACGCACCGGGCACGGTCGACGCCGTGCACGCCCGGCTCTCACGCTGGGGCGGCCGATCCGTGCTCTTCGAGTCGGTGCTGCTCGCCTCGCTCGCCTCGCCCGCGCTCGTCTTCCCGTTGGCGCTCATCGCCTGGTGGAAGCGAGAGACGCGCTTCGGCAAGACCTTCACGGCGCAGCGCATCGGCCTGAGCTACCTCATGCTCGCGCTACCGACCCTGGCCGCGGCCTTCATTCGCTTGTTTCACATCTGAGCCCGACGACATCGCAGACCTGATTTCGTCAGGCTCGCAACGACGACGCAGACGCGGATGATGCGCCCTCCACGCTACTCGATAGCGGCCGCTGCGCTGGGGTAGAGCAGCATGCAGTCGCTCGCGCTCCCGATGGTGGCGCACAGGTCCTGTTCGCTGTCGCCGGAACTGTCGGTGTAGAAGTAGTCGCCGGGCGAATCGAGAGGGCTTATCCGATCTGCACCATCGAGCGTCCACTGAAAGTGCGCCCCGAAGATCTGACTGCCATCCACCGCCCACGCCGAAGCTTCGACGAAGCTATCATGTCGTGCGAGCGAGACGCTCGCGATCGCAATCTCGTCCACGAGCGGCAAGCTGATGTCGAAGGAGTTCACGTCGGTGGGCGACGCAGCCACCGTGACCGCGAGGTCGATGGTGTCTCCGGACGACGCAGTCATTCAAGCCTGGTCCAGGCCCGTCAATGGGGTGTGGCCGGCCGTGCTGGCGCCTGCGGTCGATGCCGACGCCGTGACCTGGTTGCGCGCGAAGACCTCGGTCGTCCCCGCTGCGTAGTGAAGGGGCAGGCGCGCCAAAGCACCGCGCACCAGACTGGCCCCCGTGGGCGCAGCCACGGTGTCGACACGGACCACGTCCACCGTCGTCGAGAGGTCACTGTAGTTCAGCGTGGCAGTACCGACCGCCAGGGCGACCGTGTGCACCGTGGGCCCGTCGCGAGTCAGGTCGAGGATGCCCGCGTCGGGCGTGGTGGGTTCGTAGGTCGGCGCGTACAAACCCAATGCCGCCCCCAACGCGTAGGCGGCTGTCCCGGTCGTGCCCAACTCCGTGCGCGCCAAGAAGTTCCCGAACTCGTGACTCAGCGTTGCGTACCCGGAAGAACAAGCGAGCTGTGCCAGAGGAAGAATGAGGAGAACCGCGCTCAGAACAGAGCCCAATCCAACGAGTATTCTATTCTCCACGCGCTCCGTGTAGCGGCTCGACATTCGGCCGGCAACTTGCGCTGTGCACGCGCATGCATGGTGCACCGCGACTCGAGCCGCTCAGAGCAGGGGCTCGAGCTCTTGGCGGACGCGGGCGCGGGCGCGTGACAGGCGGGTGCGTACGGCGCCCGGGCTCATGCCGAGCTCGGCGGCGATTTCGGGGCCACGCCAGTCTTCGACCTCCGCCATCAACAGGATGGCCCGGTCGACGGGGCTGAGCTTCCCGAGCGTCTGGCCCAACGCCAGCGCGACCTGCTCGCGACCGGCGAGCTCGTCGGGTCCCTCCTCGTCCGAGATCAGCTCTTCGCCCACGTCGTGCAGGCTCGAGTCGTTCTTCAGACCACGGCGCATGCGATGGCAGGCGTTGATTACCATGCGCACCAGCCAGCCCTCGAGGCTGCCTTCGGCGCGATAGGTGTGCAGGTGGCGCGTGGCGCTGAGCAGGGCGTCCTGCACCGCGTCCTCGGGGTCGAGGCGCGAGCCGCAGCGCGATTGCCCCACCGCGACCAGGCGCTGCCCGTAGCAGCGCGTCAGTTGATCGAGCGCCGCGTCGTCCTGGCTCCTCACCAGCCGCGCGAGCTCCTTGGGGTCACAGGTCTTGGAATCGAGCGCCACGCCGGGAACATAAGGCATGCACTCGAAGACGCCAGCGTCGGTGAGAGCCGGGTAGGGGGCCAGCTTTCGACCGCGCCTGTGCCCCCGCCTTCTTTCACGGCTCGGCGGTTCGGTCCGCGTCAGCGATCCCCGCGCGCATGCAGCATGTCGAGGATGAATTCGGGGTGGTCGCCCTGGAGGATGTGCGCGCCGTCGTCCAGAGCCGCGCCGTAGCCCGTGAGGTCCCCAGTGAGGTCGGCGTTGAAGTCGGCGATGAACACGTCGGTCATGACGCGGGAGTGACGCGCGACGACGATCGGAGAGCCAATGGCGACGTCGGCGATGTCGAGCTCGACGATGGTCGGGACGATCGGCGCGAAGTGATCCATCTGGGGCGCGATCTGATCCGTCGAGCCAGGGCGGATCATGATGTGAAGGTTGGGCTCGAGCGCGAGCGCCTGATCGATCTTGTCGATCGACGAGGTGTCGAAGATGGACCAGTCGAGCGCGTCCGCCGCGTGGATGGCGTCCACCAGCAGATCGACGCGGTCGGTCTTGTTGGCGTCGATCAGGACGATCGCCCGTCCGCGCGCGGTGCGCAGGATCTCTTCCAGGGTGGGCGCGCGCTCGCAGCTGAAATTCCCCGGGAGGCTGGTCTCGATGTGCAGGGCCCGCACCTGGTCGAAGGTCATCTCGTCCACGGTTCCGGTCCCGTCGGTGGTCCGGTCCACGGTCGTGTCGTGGATGTTCACGAGCACGCCATCGCTGGTCGGTCGCGGATCCGTCTCCACGTACTCGATGCCCAGCAGGATCGCCGCGCGGTAGGCGGAGAGCGTGTCCTCGGGTGCGATGGCGCCGAGCGCGCCGCCGGCACCACGGTGGCCGGAGATCTGCGGCGTCAGACAGGTCGGGTCGAGTCCGCAAGCGACGGGGATGCTGCTCACCCGCGCGGGCACGAGGTCGAAGTCCGTCGCGCCGGCGGAGCGACAGTCGAAGAGCGCAGGATCGATGCGCGGGACGGGTACGCTGCCGTCCTCTGTCGGGATGGATCCGTCTTCGATCGGGCGCGCGTCGACCCCGGCGTCGAGCGGCGTGACGTCATCGCCGCCGCAGCCAGGCAGAGCAATGAGGCTGGCGACAGGCGCCAGGCACAGCAGCACCGCGACGACGCGCGAGGCGTGGGATCTTGCGCGTGAAGACATGGCCCATCCTAGCGCGCTCGCCTCCGCATGGGGAGAGCGCGCGGCCAGCGACTCAGCCGCCGTCGGACGCTGCGTCGAAGGTGCCTGCGTCCGCCGTGCTCGCGTCAGTGGTGCCGGCGTCGGGCGTACCGGCGTCGCGCACGACGCAGTCCCAGTAGTGGGCGCTGGAGAAGTTCGCGGTGCACTCGGATGCAATATGGAGTCCCCGGCGCAGGTCCACGCGCCGCCAATGCAGGTCGCGCCCACCGTCACCGCGGAGCAACACGTCCCGGCCATGGCGTTGCAGCTGGGACGGTCCGGCGTGCACCCGCTCTCGCCAACGCCCGGATCCTCCGGCTATGTGACGCGGCAGACCAGAGTCGCGACCCCGATTCCGATGTCGATGATCAGGCCCATCGCGTCCCCACTGCACTCGTTGCTCACCAGGTTTGGGTCGTCGCCGAAGCCTTCGGGAGGAGAGTCGCACGACCACGCGCCGTCCGCGCACACGGCGTCGTAGCTCGAGTCCGTGCAGCAAGCCCCAAACGCAGGAGAGCAGTAAACGTGGCCGCCGCCGCAGCCTGCATCCGGCGTCCCGGCGTCCGTCGCGTGCGACGATCCACAAGCCGAGGCCGCCAGCGCGACGGCCCGAAAGACGGAAGAAGAAAAGCGCATGGTCCCTCCAAATGCGCTGATGACTGAGGATGACACGCATCGCGGTGCACGAATGAGGCCGCATGAACGCGGTCACGCGTGGAGCCCACCACGGGCGTCGACGAGGTCGTCGAGGTCGGGTCCGCGCAAGCGCTGGCCCCCCACGTTCGCATGCAGTCGTGCGGAAGCGCTGGCCCCCCACGTTCGCATTCAGTCGACGCGAGTCCGCTGCGCGAATCAGATGATGTTGATGCGCGTCAGGTTGGAGCCGCCGGCGTAGCCGTAGCTGCCGACGGAGTAGTAGCCGTAGACCATGATGCCGACGGGGCTCGACGAGATCAGGCGGTGCGTGCCGGCGTCCACCGGGCATGTGACCTGCTGGTAGATGACGCCGTCGAAGCTGCCGATGTTCTCGTAGGCGCACACGCGCATGAACTCGCTGCCCTCGAGGTCGCTGCCGTCGAGCGTGACGGAGGTGCCGATGGGTCCCGAGTACACCACGTAGTTGGCCGAGAAGGTCTCGGGCACGAGGAAGATGTAGTCGTCGCGGTACTGCTCGATGGGCGGGAAGAGCAGGATGGAGGGATCGCCGCCGTGACCCGGTTTCCAGGAGGTGACCCAGCCCTGGCTGACCAGGATCTGCATCACGCTGATGGGTTGGCTGGCGTGAATGGTGAAGGGATCGCTGACGGCAAACTCCTTCCACTCGTTCGAGTTCAAGGTGAAGTGGTCGTTGGGCGCGGGCAGGCTCGTGACCACGTCCGTGCCGTCCTTGTCCGCCATCACGCGGTAGACGTCCGGCTCGCGCCAACCGACGATGTCGGTGCGCACGGGGCTGCGCGTCACGGAGAAGATCTTGCCCCAGGAGGTGGTCGGGAAGACCTGCTCCTCCAGGTGATCGGTGCAGCAGGTCTCGGTCGGAATGCCGGACGGAGGTGCCGGCGTGTTCATGCGGTCGTAGGGCGCTTCGCCGCGCTCCCCGCCGCTGAACACCGCCACCGGCGCGGTGGACTCGACCACGGTTCCCGTCATGTCGCCGGGGATTCCGTCGCTCTCGAGGTTGAGCACGTCGTAGGGCCCGAGCGTGTAGGTGATGACTCCGCCCGCCGCTGTCGCCGGAACTTCCTGAGGACCGCCGAGGGGACCGCTCGCCACGATCGGGCCGCCCAGGGTCACGCGAACCTGCGTGCCGGGCGTGGTGCCGATGATGGTCACGAAGGAGTGGTCCGGGATGCCCGCGATATGCGGCAAGCCGGCTACTGCGATGGGGTTCGTCGTGGGCCAGCCGATCACGCGGTAGTGGGTGTCGAGCGCGGGCACGGGGATCAGCAGCGACGCGTCGTTCGAGTACTCTTGGATGATGGGGTTGAACTGATAGGCCACCACCGGGAAGTTCGTCAGGACGTGATAGGCGTTCGGGCTGACGAAGGTGCCGGGGCCCTCGTGCGTGTGCCCGATGCTGCCGTCGACCTCACGCGCGGCGAGATCGATGCGCACCAGATCGTGGGGGTTGATGGTCCATGTACCCACCTGCGTCTCCGCGGGCGCGCCGACGGTGCCCACGCTCTGGAGCACACGCGCTTGCACCACGACGTCGCTGGGGTTCGCGAGCACCACGGCGAACTGGGACTGTGCCGCGCTCCCACTACCGAGGCCGTTGTCGTATTCGTTGTCGAGATCGACAGCGTAGTAGTCGCAGCCCACGTTGCTTCGTTCGTCGGCCGCCGCTGCACACGCATCCACGCACAAGCCACCTCGACACGCCTGCGAGGCGGGGCACTCCATGGTCAGCGTCGAGTCCGAGCCGGTGGCGTCGCACAGGCGCACCTCCTGGCCCGAACAGAAGGGGCGTCCCGGTTGGCACGCGCGACAGCCGAGCCCGAGCGCGCAGACCTGATCGTCCGGGCAGATCTCACTCTGGGCGAAGTCGCCGCTCGTGCAGACCCACACCTCGCGCCCGCGGCATTGCACGTCGCCCGTGGAGCAGGGACCGGAGGCGTCGACGCCCGCGCCGGCGTCGCGAGCGGGGTTGCGCGTGCCGCCACCACAGGAGCCGAGAACGGTGGCCGAGGCCAGGAACAAGAGTGGGAAGCTCAGTTTTCGCATCGAGGCAGAGTATGCGCATTGGCGCGTTTTGCGGCCTGCGCAAACTCACGCTGCGCAACGCGAGCGCCGACGCTAGTACGTGTTTCTGCGTGTCTTCCGGGCAAACGCGCCGGATGGGGGCTAAACGTGCCGAGTGAAGTCGATTCCACGAATACCGTAGGCTTGCGCGGTCACTGGGTACCTGGATGCACCCACGGGGGGTGGATGGCGGTGGCTCGGCGCGGCAACCACGAGGCCGCGTGATCGGAGAGGTCACGCGCGACACCAGCAGAGGTTCGAGCATGAGAACGTCACAGAAGAAGTCGATCGGGCGGAGACATTGGCTACTGGTCGTGGCCACCGCCGCGACGCTGGCCATGGGTTGCATCGTTGGAGGTGGAGCGCAGGGCGGAAGCCAGGACGCGACGCTCGTGGTCGTCGGCGAGGGAGCACGCACGGCCTTCGAGATCGACAACCGCTCCGCCGAGAGCATCTGCTACGGCCACGTCTCGCCCACCTCGGACTCCAACTGGGGACCGGACAGGCTCGGACCCTCGGAGGTCAGGCAGCGGCGTGAACCGCAGCTGGACCCTGCCCATCGGCAACTACGACTTCCAACTCTAGGACTGCTCGCATCAGAACATGATGGAGCGGCGCGGCGTCGGCATCGGCTCGGGCGGCCTCGTCATCACCTTCCGCACGCGCGAATGAGCTGACTCCGGTGCGCGGCTCGGCGGGGATCAGTCGTCCTTGCCGAGCACGCGCGCGACCGTGTTGCGTCCGATGCCGAGGCGCTTGGCGGCTTCGGCGCGTCGGCCTCCGCAGTCGTCCACCACGGCCTGCACGTAGCGTCGGCGCACCTCGTCGAGCTCGAGCCCGAGGGGCAAGGTGAGGCCGGAGACCTCGCTCGGCAGCTTGGGCTGGGGCAGCTTGCTCTCGTGCACCGCCCCGTCGGGCGCCATCACCACCGCGCCCTCCACCCAATGCTCGAGCTCGCGCACGTTGCCGGGCCAGGCGTGGCTGCGCATGCGCTCGAGGGCCGCCTCGGTGAAGCGCGGCTGCGGGCGTCGATAGCGCTCGGCGTAGAGATCGCCGAAGTGGCGCAGGAGTCGCTCTACCTCCTCGGGTCCACGATCGCGCAGAGGTGGCACCTCGATCTCGACCACGCGCATGCGGTAGTAGAGGTCCTCGCGAAACTCACCCTTCGCGACCAGCTCCTCGAGGTTGCGATGGGTCGCGCAGATGATGCGGACGTCCACCTCGAGCGTCTCGCGCCCACCCACGCGCTCGAAGCGCTTGTCTTGCAACAGGCGCAGCAGCTTGCCCTGACTGCGCGGCGGCAGCTCGCCCACCTCATCGAGGAAGAGCGTCCCGCCTCGCGCCAGCTCGACGCGTCCAGGCACCCGTCGATCCGCGCCGGTGAAGGCGCCACGCTCGTGACCGAAGAGCTCGGCCTCGACCAGCTGCGAGGGCAGGGTGGTGCAGTCGACGGTGACGAAGGGTCCCGTCTGACGCGCGGAGTTGACGTGGATCGCGCGCGCCAGGAGCGTCTTGCCCGTGCCCGTCTCGCCGCGCAGCAGCACCGAGGCGTCGGTCTGCGCGCTGAGGTGGATGCGCTCGTAGACCTGCTCCATCGCCGGGCTGCGACCGACGATGCGGTTGTAGGGGCCGCGCATCACCAGGCCGGGTCGCTCGCTGTCGCCGGCGCGCAGGGTGGTCAGGGAGAGCACGTGGCTCAGCTCGCGCGCCAGCGCCGACAGGTAGCGCTCGTCCTCGTCGTCGAAGTGTCCGTCGCGGTGATTCAGGACCTGCACCACGCCGCGCACGGGCTGTCCAGGCGCCTCGATCATGGGTGCGGCCAGCAAGGAGCGCGTGTGATAGCCGGTGGCTTCGTCGGCGCTCGGATCGAAGCGGGAGTCCAGATCCGTGTCGTCCACACGCACGACCTGAGCGCTTACCGCGACCTCGCCGGCGACGCCCTTGCCCATGGGCTGACGCAGCTCCCTCACCTCCGGCAGGACCGCGATGCGCGTGACCAGATCACCGCGCTCGGCGTCCACCAGCCAGAGCGTGGCGCGCTCGGCGTTCATGGCCTCGGCCAGGCGAACGCAGGCGCGCTCGAGGAGCGCGTCCAGATCGACTTCGCGCGGCAGGAGGGAGGCCAGATCGACGAGGAGGGAGAGACGCTGCATGGGCTCGGCGGAGGGCAGCATAGCAGCTGCCTGCGGCGTCTGGGTCAGCGGTGAGAGCATGCTGGGCACGGCCGCTCAAGCCACGCAGGTCTCGGGCGTCGCGCCCAGCTCGAGGGTCACGCCTTCGCGGGCAGCGTCGGTCGAGGCGAAGACCCGCCGCGCGCGGCGCTCGATCTCTGCCACGGCGTCGTCGTCGTGTGCAGGGTCGTGATGGAAGAGCAAGAGCCGTCCCACGTCGGCATCACGCGCGAGCTTGGCCGCGGTCTCGAAGGTGGAGTGTCCCCAACCTCGTCGGGACGGCCCCACGTCGCCGCGATACTCTTCGGGCGTGTACTGGGCGTCGTGGATCATCACGTCCGCGCCGCGCGCGAAGTCGAGCAAGCCGTCGTCGAGCTCCGGGCTGCGCTCCACGTCGGTGGCGTAGACCACGCTGCGCCCGGCGTAGTCGAGGCGGTAGGCCGTCACGTCGCCGCCGGGGTGTGGCAGCCGCAGCGCGCGGATGAGCACGCCGTGACGCACGCACTCGCGGCTGGCGTCGAGGGAGCGGAAGACGATGGACGAAGGCAGGCCCTCCCAGTCGACCGGGAAGGTGGGCGCACGCATCTGCCCCGCCAAGGCGCGACGGGCGTTCCCCTCGTCGACCTCTGCCGACAGGACCTCGAGCCGCGTGCGCGGCAGGTAGAGCGGCACGAAGAAGGGCAGCCCCTGGATGTGGTCCCAATGCAGATGGGAGAGGAGGAGCGTGATCTCCGTGTCGCCCTCACTCAGGCAGGCGTTGCCCAGCGCGCGCATGCCCGTGCCCGCGTCGAGCACGAAACGAGACGCGCCGCAGCGCACCTCGACCGTGCTGGTGTTGCCGCCGACCTCGCGGGTGGCGGCGCCGGGTGACGCGACGCTCCCTCGAACGCCCCAGAATCGAATCGTCATGCCTTCCATGTGCACCTCCTTCGAACGCGAAGAAGAGCACGACCCGTGCCGCGCAGAAATCCGCAAGAAAGCTGCATCTTCGCCCTATTTGCGCACGATGCCGGTGCATGCGTTCCAATCTGGTGCGCGTTCCACGACCTCTGGTCGGGATCCGACGCGAAAGTCGATGTCAACTTCACGTCCGATCGATCCGTTTATTGGATCCGCTTTCCGCGCGCCTTCTAACATTCTCATTGCGGCGCCTGACGTGTCGCGGAGTCTGATGGAAGCCAACGACACCCTATTGAGCCTCGGCGACTTCGGTACGCCCATCATCCAAGGCCACGACGCGCTCCTCGCGCGTGGTCAGCTGGCGGCGCTGCTGCTCGGCGACGCGGCGCGAGAGGTGGAGCTGCCTCCCGTGGAGGAGCTGACGCTGGCCATGACCGCTCTGGCGCGTGGTGCGCGCCACAAGGCGCTCTTGCCGCTGGGCACCTGCCCCGAGGAGCTGTCCTTGCTGCGGCGCGGTGACAACGTCCTCGTCAGTCACTACTCCACGGGCGGCGCCATGGAAGTGGCCTTGCTCGATCGCGTCGTGCCCCTGCGCGCGGCGCTCGAGGGCTGCGCCAAGGCCATGTTGCGGCGAGCGCGCTACGAGACCGATCCCGTCGCGCGGCAGGTGGCCGTGCGCGTGGCAGAGCGCGCGCTCGTCTCCGAGCTCCTGCCCGATCCCTCGGCGCGCACCGCGAACGTCAGTCGCCGTGGTGGCCTGCTCGACGCGCCCGAAGACGGACGCGCCCTCGGCTTTGGTTTCCACGTGCAGCTGCGCCCCGGTCCCGGCGCCAGCGGTGACGCCAACGTGCGCGCGGACGCCCACGCTCTGCTCTTCCGCGGAGATCTCTGGGCCTTCGCGCGCGGTCAGCGCGTGCCCCTGGTGCAAGGTCCCGTGATGCTCGCCGTGCAGAGCATGCTGGCCGCAGCGCGTGCCATGACCCAGGCCTGGGAACAGCGACGCCGCCTGCATCTGCGCCTCTCGGCCGGTGCCTTCCGCTTCGGCGTGCACATGGACGACGAGCAGCGGGTGGAGATCGTGCTCGACGCTTCGGCGGAGGATCCGATCCGCATCACGCAGCTCACACTGGAGGAGGCGGCGCTGCCCGTGCTCCGACTCGCGAGCGACCTGCTGCGTGCGTTGGTCTCGGTGGATCGTAGCCAGTCGCGCAACTTGCGCGTGCGTGAGCTACGCGAAGAGGTGCGCTCTCTCCGGCGCGTGATCCGTCTGCACGGACGTCGCGACGGCTTCGTCAATCACGACCCGGACAGACTGCGTCTCGGCGCGCCCGCCAAGCCGAGCGCTCACAACGACACCGTGGCCTCGAACGCAAACGAAGGCCCGGCCGCGGTCACCGCCGACGCCAACCTGCGCTTCGGCGAGCGCTGGAGCATCGCGGTCGACGGGCTCGACGCTCCGAGCACGTTCTTGTGCGGCGATCGTCTCGTGCTCGCGGGCGCGGACCACACGCTGGCCCTCGATCGCGACTCGGGTGAGGTGCTCTGGGCCCACCCCACGCGCGGTGGCGTCAGCCTGATGGCCGGGCGCACGCTCGCCCACATCACCCCGGAAGGTGACCTCGAGCTGTGCGAGGTATCCGACGGTGAGTGCTACGCCAGCGCCCACCTCAAGCCGCGCATGAACGGCCCGGCCACCTGCCTCTCCGTGCACGGACCCGGCATCCCGCCCGCCATCATCCTGGCCGAGGGCAGCCACCACCTGGTCTCGGTGGACGTGCGCACGGGGCGCCCCACGTGGAGCTTCGCCGTCCCTGGCGCCGGCGCCTTCGAACTGCAGCGCGCGGGCCGCGTCCTGGTCGTGACCTGCGGCGACTCCGCCGTGCACGCGCTCGACGTCGTGACCGGTGAGCCCGTGTGGCGCGTGCGCGATCGCGGCCGCTTCACCCACGCCGTCGCTATCTCGGGCGAGCGCGTCGTGGCTCTGCGTGGTGAGCCCGGTGCGCGCCGCGGTGCCGCGCTGGGCATCGACCTCTTCAGCGGCAAGGTCGACTGGGAGCTCGAGCTCGACAGCGCGCCCGTCGCCGCCCCGCTCATCAGTGGCCGGACGCTGCTCATCCCGCTCGCGGGCACGAACCTCGAGCTGTCGGCCCACGACCTCGCCACCGGAGAGCTCTTCTACCGCACGCTCGATCCAGGCGTGGGCGCGGGCGCGGCGGCCATGACCCTGGACGGCTCGCTGCTGGTGAACTCTCCCACGGGTCGCTTCGCCTCGATGGACGTGAGCACGGGCGGGCTCCGCTACGTGCGCCAGCTCGTCGACCCCGTGGCCGAGGACGTCCCGCGCTGCCTCGAGCCCGTGCTGCGCGGCGGCGCGCTCTTCGTTCCTGCGGCCGAGGTGCGCGTGCTTCGTCCCAGCGACGGAGCCGACCTCTCGCGTCTGCCCATCGAGGTGGTCCCGGATTGGCTGCGCGTCGACGAACGGGGCTGGGTCTACGTCGCCGAGGAGAGCGGACAGCTCACCGCCGTCGCGCCCATCCCGCGCCTCACTCTGATCCATGGCGGCCGCGACTGAGCGTCCCCAAGTCTCGGCCCAGGGCCCCGTAGGGGACGAGGCTTGCCCGGCCACCGTGCGGCGCGCCAAGGCGACGTCCACGTGTCGAGATGCACGCGGCCGCCGCAAGGGTGGGGCCCCACAGCGAGCTGGGTTCACACATGCAAGGACCGCAGAGTCAGACGCGGTCGACGAGCGAGCGCCCACACACGTTGCATGCGCGGATCGCGGGTTCAGACGCGTTCGACGAGCGAGTGCCCCCACAGCCGCGGGGCGAAGCGGTACCCCCGTACCGCGAGGTCCGGGGCGCGGAGGTAAGCCGCTCAGCGACCGTGGCCGGGCCCGCGGTCAAATGAAGATGATGTTGGCGCCCTTGCTATGGTCAAAGAAGTCCATCGCGCTGATGATCTCCTTCACCTGGGGCACGAAGTCGTCCTCGGTCAGGCCCATCATGTCGGCGGCGAGGCGACAAGCGTAGATCTCGGCGCCCGAGTCGGCGAGGGTCTCGATCATCTCGCTCACGGGCGGGATGTCGAGCTCCTCCATCTTCTTCTTCATCATGTGACTCGCCATGGACTGCATGCCCGGCAGACCGCCGAGGAAGGTCGGCATGCCCATGCTGGGGTTGCCGACGGGCGAGACCGAGAGGTGGTCCATCTTCTTCTTGGTGATGATGTCGAGGCCCCAGAAGGTGAAGAAGAGCGTGACGTCGATGCCCGACATGCGCGCGGCGTTGCCCAGGATGAGTCCGGGATACGCCATGTCGAGGCTGCCCTTGGAGCAGATGATCGACACCTTCTTGATCGGTTCGAGCTCGAGCGCGGGCGGGGGGATCAGCTGCGACGCGGGGTCCACGTTCGCTTCGGTGGTCAGGGTTCCCATGATCTTCGTCTCCAATTCTGCATTCACGTAGTCGACTAGATTTGATTGTTCGAGATTCGCTCGAGGGTTCAGACGCGGGCGCTGAGCGAGCGCGCCCACAGCGACCGACCGAGCGGTACGCCCGTAGCGCGACCGAGGAAGCGAAGACGTGAGCAGCCCAGAGCCCTCGGCTGGGACCTCGAGGTCAGAGACAGCCCTTGGGCTTCTCCAGTCCGGAGAGTTTGGCCGCGAGCTTTCCCGGGCCGCCGGGGAAGAGGTCGTACATCTCCTTGGTGGGCACGCCGCCGACCTTGGTGATGCGGCGTACGCCAGGCGACTTGCCGGTGTCCTCGAAGTCCTTGCGACAGAAGTGGATCACGTCCCAATGACGGGGCGTGAGGCCGATGCTCGCGGACGCAGCCAGCTGTTGGGCGACCGCTTCGTTCCAGTCGTTCGGGTTGACGAGGAAGCCTTCGGCGTTGACCTCGATGGCGGTTCCGTTGACGTCGATGTTGGGCATGTTCACTCCTTGGCGCCTTGTGCGGCACCCTTGTCTGCGGGTTCGGTGGGTTGAAGTGGCGAGACGTGCTGGCCTCGCGAGACCTGGCGCAGCACGGCCATGAGCACGCCCACGCCGTGCTGGATCTCGGGGTCGCGCATGGCGCGCATCAGACCAAAGAGGCCCAGGGGCTGAACGTCGTCGCCGGGGTGATCGAGCACCTCCATGGCCTGGTTCACGCTGCCGAGGATCTCGGGCTGCGTCATGCGCTTCACCGTGTCGAGGATGAAGACGACGTTGTCCGAGAGCTTGTCGATGTCGTCCTGCGTGTAGTGGCTGGCCACGCGGTCCACGAGCGACATGCCGCCCTGCAGCAGGCGGAAGTAGCCACGCTCCTCGGCCAGTTGAAGATGCTCGACCAGATCCGCGAGCACGGCCTTGCCCAGCGGGCTCACCTCGCTCACCAGGTCATGCACATTCTCGAGCGCGTCGAGCGAGCTGATGAGACGCGGAGTGCTCCGCATCAACTTGCGGACGAGCACCGCGAGTTGCTCCGAATTGAACTGATCCTCCACATCGCCCAGCTCGTCCTGCATCACGACGAGCGCGTCCTTGGCGATGCGCGCGCCCTCGCTGCCGAACTCCTCGATGGCGAGCGCGCGTCGATTCAGGTGCGTGACCTGCTCGAGCAAGAGATCGAGTTTCGCCTCCATCGCGTCCATGCGATCACCCTGCGGGGTGCCGACGAGCGGCATCGCGGGCGTCACCATCTGGGTGGCCGTGGCCATCACGCGGCCTTCTTTCCGGCCATGACCATCTGCGCCTCGAAGGGCAGCTCCGCGCCGCGGATGAGCTGGTTCCAGTAGACATAGCGGAACATCATCTTGCCCCAGTGGTTCATCTTGCTCTCGGCCAGGAGCGAGAAGGGTCCGACGCCGGGCAGCGGGAACTTGCCGGGCAGCGGCTCGGTCTCGTAGTTGAAGTCGATCAGCAGCCCCCTGCCGAAGCCTGATTCGATGAAACAGTTGGCGTGTCCATCGAAGTGCGGCAGCAGGGTCTGACCTTCGATCTGCCGCATCACGTTCTCGGTCAGCACGTCGGCCTCGAAGTGGGCCACGGAGCCGGCCTTGGAGCTGGGCAAGTCGGTGGCGTCACCGAGCACGAAGACGTCCTTCATCTCCTTGGCGGCGAGCGTGTGCTTGTCGGTCGCGACGTAGTTGAGCTCGTCGCCGAGCCCCGAGCGCTCCCACAGCGCGTCGCCCATGTTCACGGGGATGGAGACAAAGAGGTCGTAGTCGAGCTCCTTGCCGTCGTAGGAGGCGATCTTCTTCTCCTCGCTCTTCACCTCGGAGAGGTTGAAGTCGGGCACGACCTTCACGCCCTTCTGCTCGAGCAGTCCGCCGAGCAGCTCCGCCGCGCGCGGCTTGGTGAAGGCGGCGTCGAGGGGCGTGGCGTAGACGATCTCGACCTTGTCGCGCAGGCCCTGCGTGTGGAAGTAGTAGTCCGCCAGGAAGAGGAACTCGAGCGGCGCGACGGGGCACTTGATGGGCATCTCGGCCACGTTGAGCACGACGCGCCCGCCCTCGAAGTGCTGGAGCTTCTTGCGCAGCGCCGCGGAGCCGTCGAAGGAGTAGAAGTCGAAGATGTCCTTGCGCCAGCCGCTGCCGAGCAAGCCCTCGGTTTCGCCGGGCTGGATCTGCGTGCCGGTCGCGACGATCAGCACGTCGTAGCTGAGGTACTCGGTGCGTCCCTCGAGCTTCACGCGCTTCTTGTCGGGCTCCACCACCTCGACCGTCTCGCAGCGGAGGTTGACGCCGGCGGGCATGAACTCGCTCTTCTGACGCTTCAGCTCGTGGCTCTCGTACACACCGAAGGGCACGAAGAGGAAGCCCGGCTGGTAGTAGTGGATCGGGTCCGGGTCGACGATGGTGATCTCCCACTCGGCGGGGTCGAGCCTGCGCCGCAGCTTGTTGGCCATCATCGTTCCAGCGGTACCGGCACCCAGGATCAAGAGCTTCTTCACGTTGTCGTCTCCTCGCGTTCCACGCGGTTCAGCCAGCTCCTATCGCAAGCCTCGGGCCAACGAAGAACCGGCGGCATTCTTCGGATATCCGCGTCGTGGGATGTATGTGGAACGTTTCTAAGCCGCCATGTGGAACGAGTGCGGAACGCATTTGGAACGCATGAAAACGTTCCAATGGATCTTGTGGAACGCTCCCGCGTGTCCCATGTAGGCTCATGATGGAACGCGAGCAGGGTGAGCGGCTCGACCGAGCCAAGCATCGGTTGGGACAGATCTCCGCCTCCGTGGCGGGCGATCTCTCGCTGCTGGAGGCGGTCGCGGATAGCATGGAGGAGGGACTCATCGTGGTGGACCCGGACCGCACGCTCCTGGTCTTCAACCGCGCGGCCGAGCGCATCACGGGCTTCAACCGCGAGGAGGTGCTCGGGCGCCATTGCCTCGCCGGCATCAAGTGCGCGACCTGCCTCGCGTCCTGCGGCGTGTTCGAGCGTGGCCGCATCGACGACGTACCCCTCGATCTCTTTCGCGCCGACGGGCACGAGACGCGCATCGTCAAGACGGCGAGCGTGCTGCGAGATGCGAAGGGCAAGGTGATCGGCGCCGTGGAACGCTTTCGCGAGCTCGGCGCGCAGGAGGCGCACGCTGGTGTGGACGCCTGGACCGGCATGGAGCGCATGCTCGGAGCGCTCGGACGCGCGCACCTCTTGCTCGACGCCGACATGATCATCCGGCGCGCCTCCACGGCCTTCGCCGAGCTGGTCGGGCGCGGCGCGGATGGACTCGCGGGGGAGAACGCCAGCGATCATCTCGGCAACGAGCTCTTCGGAGTCGGAAGCCATTTTCGCGCGGCGCTGGAGTCGGGAGCGAAGCGCGAAGGGTGGCGCGCGACGCTGCGCGGCGCCTCGGGCGAGGACCGCCCGGTCTCCGTCACGGCGGCGCCCTATCACATGCAGGCGGACTGCGCGCCGGCGCCGGGTCGCTCCCCGCACGTGTTGGTGGTGCTGCGCCCGGAGTCGCTGAGCGAGGGCGCGAACGACGGCGCCTTGCACTTCGAAGGCATGGTGGCGCGCTCGCCGCTTATGCGACGCATCTTCGAGCTGGTCGAGCATCTGCACGACAGCGACGCGAGCGTGCTGATCACCGGTGAGAGCGGCACGGGCAAGGAGCTGGTGGCGAGGGCGATCCACGCGCGCTCGTCCCGTGCCAACGAGGGCTTCGCCGCCGTGAACTGTGGCGCGCTGCCCGCGGACCTGCTCGAGAGCGAGCTCTTCGGTCATGCACGCGGCGCGTTCACCGGCGCGGTTCGCGACAAGGTCGGACGCTTCGAGGCCGTCGGCCGAGGCACGATCCTGCTCGACGAGATCGGTGACATGCCTCTGCCCTTGCAGGTGAAGCTCTTGCGCGTGCTGCAGGAGCGCGTCTTCGAGCGCGTGGGCGAGACCAAGACGCGTCGCTTCGAGGCGCGCGTGGTGGCCGCGACGAACCACGATCTCCTGGATCGGGTGGCGCGCGGCAGCTTCCGTGAAGATCTCTACTACCGCCTCGACGTGGTGCCGATCTGGCTGCCTCCGCTGCGCGCGCGGCGCGAGGATCTGGAGCTGTTGATCGCCGAACTGCTCGAGCGCATCGGTCAGCGTCGCGGTCGCTCGTTGCGCTTGTCGCCGCCGGCCATGCGCGCGCTGCTCTCGCACGATTGGCCGGGCAACGTGCGACAGCTCGAGAACGCGCTCGAGTACGCCAACGCCGTATGCGAGGGCCAGACGATCCACCGCGAGGACCTCCCCGGCGAGGTGGTCGCGGCCACGACGACCGGTCGGCGACCCCGCGCGGGCGCGCCCATCAACGACACGACGCCGGAACCACGCGAGCTGGCCCAGCCTGCCGACGCATCCAAGGGTGTCGGGCACGCGCTCACCCCGCTGGGTGAAGCGTCTCCTGCTGCGGCCACGGTGGCCGCGAGCGACGAGGCGACGTCCACGGCTGTGTCATCGCGTGCGGTCACGGACGACGAGATCCGTCAGGCGCTCGTCAAGACCCAGCACCGTCGAGCCGCCGCCGCGAAGCTGCTGGGCATCGGCCGCACCACCCTCTGGCGGCGCCTGAAGCAGATGGAAGACGCCGCCGCTCAGTGAGGCGTACGAACCTACGTCGAGGGTCGTGGCGCGGACGTGAGCCGCTCACCGAGGTGGCTGGGCCCGCGGTCAGTGCACGCTGACGCTGACGCTGAACCCTCCGGGCACGAACACGGCGCCCGCGCCGCGAGCCTGCCAGCGCGGCGGGTGATAGCTGCCCGCGCCCTCGGGCGACGCCTGCCATCGGCCATCCACCCAGACCCAGGTCGAGCCGCTCCACTGCCAGAAGCCGGCGACCCAGACGAAGCCCGCGACCGGAGCGGGCGCGGCTTCCTGACGCGGTGGCGGAGGCAAGCTCGGTGCGCTGACGGTGAGGTTCGCCTCTACGTCCGCTTCGGGCACGTCCCACATGCCTCCGAGCCAGACCCAGGCGCTACCGCTGAAGCGCCAGTAGCCGGGGATCCAGCGCGCGTTCTGGCTGGGTTTGGGAGCTTGGGGATCGGCGCGCGGCGGAGGCGGCGGGCCGGGATCGACGGGCGGTGGCGGAGGCGGGGGCGCGACCGTGGTGGTGGACACCGAGGCGCTCGGCGGTGACGCGGTGTGCGGTGCGTTGACGCGCGCGTAGGCGGCGTCGTAGCCGCCGGGTCCCCAACAGCCTTCGTCCTCGTGGTGCGCGTCACAGTGGGCGGTTCGGCGCGCGGCTCGCTCCTCGGCTCGGCGTTGGTCGCGGGCGCGCCGCTCGGCCCCTTCGCGTCTCTGCTCCTCTTGGTGGGCGGCCCACTCCTCGTCGCTCACGTTGGGTCGCCAGAAGCCGTGCTCCACGACGAAGGTCACGTCCTCGAGATCGTTGGGCAGGTCGGACCAGATTCGAATCGTGAAGTCGGTGCCCACTTGGGTGGCCGCCACGCCGACCTCCGGCGGGGACCAGGACCAACTGCTGACGTCGATGCGGCCGATCCCCGTGCCGGCGATGTCGGAGCCATAGAGTCGTGCGTCGCCGTGTGGCCAGGGCGCGGGCGTGAGGGAGGGCGCGCTCGCCTCGGCTGCAGCCTGCGGCGCGTCGTCGTCGCCCGGCGAGGTCGTGACGATGCCCGGCGAAAGCGGGGCCGTGGAAGTGGAGGCTTGGCCCGCACCCGAGTCACTGGCCGTGACCAGGCAGCGTGCGTTGTCGGGCTCCGGCTCGTCGAGAGCCTGCGTCGCGTAGGGAGTATCGGTGTTGCCCGTGTTGATCATGATCTCGCGCGTGCGCCCGAACTCGCCGCTGCTCATCACCTCGCCGTCGTAGACCGCCTGGAAGTGACCGTGGATGGCGCGCGGCGAATAGACGACCAGGGAGTACGACTCGCCGTAGGTCTCGCCGTGGGTCGTCTGATGAAGCTCGAAGGGCCCCTGGGCGCAGGGCTCGGGCGAGGTGAAGGCGCGAACGTCGCGCACGTGCGGGACCATGCGTGGACCGCAGCCGGCCAAGAGCGCACCGAACACGAGCATGAACGCGGCCGCCGGCAAGCCGGCCGAAGGAAGTGAAGTCATCCGGGCATGGACGGTGTGCATGCGCGGATATTCCCAGGCGCCGTCGTGCGCGTCCATCCTCGCTCGAAGTCCGGATGCGGCAGATGGTCGGCGACGACGCTAGGGCGCAAAGCGCCGCCGCCGCACCATCCGCCAAGTCTCAGCAGCCACCTCCACGACGTGAGTGGCGAGTCGCCGCGGTGGTGGGACGCGCGACCACGGGCGCGGCCGGTGCCTCGGAGCCCGTGAAGTATCCGTGCAGAGCCGAGCGCAGATTGTATTCGGCGATGGCTTCGGGCGTGGTCGTGCTGGGCTGCGCCGGTGGGCGCAGCATCTGTGCGTCGAAGGCGTGGTAGCCGCCCGAGAGCAGGCGCACGCCCGCTCCGTATTGCGTCACGGAGGCGGGCACGTTCACGTCGTCGCTGGCGCCGTAGAGCACGAGCGTGCGCGTCGGCGCGAGATCGGCGATGAAGTGCGCGTCCGCGTCGTCCGCGGGCAAGCAGACTGCGCCTTGGATGCGCGCGTGGGCGCACGTGGCCGCGTCGCGCAGGTCGACGACGTAGACCTTCGCGTCTCCCGAGGCGATCTCCTGGGCGAGCTCCAGAGGGGAGATGCGCCTCGTGACATCGGCCGCGGACGCCGGGACCGCCGACGCGGGCAGACCGAGCGTGAGGATGCCCAGCGCGGCTACGGCGATCAGGCCGGAGAACACGGTGTGACGCGTGCGTCGGCCGTCGTCGGGCGCCTCCACGCCGTGACGCTTGGACATGACTTGCTCGAGCTTCTCGGCACCGAAGAACGTGGCGATGCCGAGGGTCGTAACGGCGACACCCATGACCGGCCAGGACACGCCGAGCAGCTGCGGGAAGGTCAGCCGACCGAGGTCGCCCATCATGTAGAAGTCCGCCAGCGGATCGTAGACGAAGGCGAACACCAAGGAGCCGAGCATGATGCCGACCAAGGCGACGATGCCGTCCGTGAAGCCCGAGCCCGCGGAGACCAGCGCCGTGCCGGGGCAGTAGCCGCTCATCACGAAGCCGACGCCGAGCAAGAGCCCGCCGACGATGTGCGGTCCGACGAAGGTCTCGGGGATGACGAGCATGCCGAGGTCGACGAAGCCCAGGCCGCCGAGCACGCCGAGTCCCGCGGCGGTGGTGACCACGGCGGTGAACATCACCTTGGTGACGCGCAGATCATCGCCGTAGAAGTCGCTGACCAAGACCTTCGCGCGCCCGAAGCCGCCGCGCTCGAGCACGAAGCCGAAGAGGATCCCGAGCACGACCGCGATGGCCATGCCCGTCGGGTAGTCGAAGAAACCCTTTTGATAGAGAGGAGTCATGTCAGCGCCATTCCTTCTTTACGAACGGAGCGAAGAGGTAACCGCCGGTGAAGACGGCGACCATGTAGATCCAGGAGCCGACCGAGAAGACGGCGCCGCCGGTGAGCGCCTGGCCGGAGGTGCAGCCGCGCGCGAGGCGAGCCGCGAAGCCCATGATGATGCCGCCCAGGAGGGCCAGGGCGAGGCGCTTCATCTTCGTCGTGCGCGGGCCGTGCTCGACGTGTCCGGGGCGAATCCTCCCGGCGGTGTAGGCGCCGATCACGCCACCGATGAAGATGCCGAAGGCCTCGAAGATCATCCAATCATCGAGGATGTGTCCGTGCCCGAAGTATCGGGAGAGGTAGTTGTTCGCTTCGACCGCCTGGGGCGCGACCAGGTGCGCTCCATAGGTGGCGACGCGGGTCGCGGCGGCGGAGGCACCGAGCCCAAAGCCCATCACGAGGTAAGTCGTGAGCAGCACCAGGCCCAACGCGACGCCTGCCACGTAGGGATTCCAATCGTGTGCATCTTTGTTCATGACATGTCCTTCAGGGCGTTCATCCGAGATGGGAGTAGGAGACGAGCTGACCCGCCGCGACGAAGACGACGCGCAGCACCAGACCGCCGATGAGGATCAGCGCGGGTGCGAAGCGGGTGCCGGGGATCTTCCGCTTCAGTTCGACCAGGTTGAGGGTGAGCGGTGCGATCAACCCCGCGACCACCACCAGTCCCCAGAACATGCCGGTGTAGGGTCCGCCGAGGATCATCGCGCCCGCGGCCTTGGTGGCCTCGGAGCCCGTGCCGTAGCCGAGCACCAGCGCGAAGAGCAGCAAGAGCTCCGCGGCGATCGCCAGGCTGTCCCAGCGCACGAGCAGCTGGGCTTCCTCTTCGCTCAGGTGCGCCAGCATCATCGCCGCCGCGCCAGTGGAGATGCCCGAGACGAGGAAGAGCGGACCGAGCACGCTCGAGTTCCACATCGGCCGCGCCGACATGGTGCCGAGCAAGAGCCCGGTGTAGACGCCCAGCCCGACGCCGAGGATCGCCGTCAGCCAGAGCACGGGACCACGTCCCTTGTCCGCCATGCTGAAGAACACTTCGACGAATCCGCGCCTCTTCCGCAGCAAGGGCCAGCCGAGCATGATCTCGCGTCGCTCCTGCGTCAGCGCGCCGAGGCCGAGGAGCACCAACGCCGGATAGACCAGCAGCAGGATCCATGAACCCCAGCTCATGGGCGAGGTGGGCTCGAAGGCCATGTAGAAGCGATAGACGTGCGCCGGATGCTCGAGGTCGAGCAAGAGGAAGAGCATGCCCAGGGAGAGCAGCCCGATGGCCACGAAGGGCATGAGCTGCGCGGAGAATGACTTCGGGCGCTTGCCCGTGCGGAGCTCCATGGCGGCGAGCAGGAACATGATCCCTGCGACCACGCCTCCGAGGAAGAGGTAGGCCGGGATCTGCCAGGCCCAGATGTGCAGGTGAGGATCGATGGCCTCGTTGGCGCGGTTGCTCAGAACTTCGACGACTCTGGGGTTCATGGGCGCCTCACTCCCCGTCAGGGGTCAAGAAGAAGACATTGGGCTCGGAGCCCGCCTCGGGGTGCAGCACCCTCCAGTCGCGGCTCGCCAGGATCTGGCTGACCTCCGACTCGGGATCGTTGCGATCGCCGAAGGTCAGCGCGTGGGTCGGACAGATCGCGACGCAGGCCGGGCTCTCACCACGCTCCGTGCGGTGGTGGCAGAAGGTGCACTTGTCGATATACCCCTCGGGGTGAACGTAGCGCGCGTCGTAGGGACAGGCGCCGATGCAAGCTTTGCAGCCCGTACACATCTCCTGATGGACGAGCACGGCGCCGCCCGTGCCCACGTGGCTCGCGCCCGTGGGGCAGACCTCGACGCAGGGTGGGTTCGAGCAGTGCATGCAGCGCTCGGAGCGAATCTCCTGCGTGAGGTCGGGGAAGGTGCCTGCCACCTCTTGCACGATCCAGTCGCGGCAGAAGCCGTCGGGCACATCGTTCTCGGCCATGCAGGCGAGGACACAGGCGGAGCAGCCGACGCAGCGATGCGTATCGACCACCATGGCGAAGCGTCGGTTCCGACTCATGACTCCACCCTTTCGAGGCTGACGAAGTTCACGAACATCCCCGTCCCGCCCATTTCGGGATCGATGGACACGCGGGAGACGAGCTGGTTGTCGTCAGCGCCTCGTCCGTGACCGAAGCGTAGGCGCGGATCGCGATGTCCGTAGCCGTGCACCATGAAGACACAGTCCGGACGAATGGCCTGGGTCGCGCGCACCTCGATCGGGCCGACCTCGATCCCGTCCTGGTTCGTGACCTTGACCAGATCGCCGCTGGCGAGCCCGAGCTCCGTGGCGCGGTTCTGGTTCACCCAGATCTTGTTGTGGTCGTAGACGCGACCGAGGAAGCGGTTGTTGGTGGAGCGCCCGAAGGTCTGCGTGGGCGTGCGTCCGAAGAGCAGGCGGAACTGGCCATCCGGAGGCTGCTCGTGGGCGCGATACTCGGGCATGGGCGAGAGCCCGGCGTCCGCGAGCTGCTGGCTGAAGAGCTCGATCTTCCCGCTGGGCGTGTCGAACTCGGGCTCGATGCCGTCCTCGATGTAGACCGGCTGCGGCTCGCCCTGGATGACACCCGTGACCTTCATCTCGTCGAGGGAGTGGCCCATGCCGCGCAGGCGCGTGTCGAGGTAGCCTTCGACATCATCACCCCATGGGGTGTAGGCGCTCAGGTCGAGGCGTGCGGCCAGCTCCTTGGCGATCCACCAGCCGGGCTTGGTGCCTTCGAGGGCTTGGACCACGGGCTGACGCAAAGCCACGTAGGGCTCACGGAACGCGGGTGCGTGCAGATCGTCGTAGCGTTCGAGGTAGACGGACTCGGGTAGCACGACGTCGGCCCAGCCCGTGATGTCGTTGGGGATGACGTCGATGGAGAGCACGAAGTCCAGGGCCTCGAGGGCTTGGATCGTTTTCCGTGGCTGCGGCAGGGACTGCAGCATGTTGGAGCCGTAGATGAACCAGCCCTTCACCGGGTAGTCGACGTGCGCACCGGGGATGCTCGCGTCGCGCAAGCCGTCGGCGCTGCCTTCGGGTCCGGCGAAGGGGAAGACCACGCCGGTGGGATGGTCGGGGTTGGCCCGCGCCTCGGGATAGGGCGGCACCGCAGGTCCAGGGGGAACGTCCATGGAGGCGGAGAAGTAGATGCCGCCGCGGCGACCGTAGCTTCCGAGCAAGGCGGTGAGCATGGCCATGGCGCGCGCGCGCTGCGTGTCGTCGCCGTACCAGGCCGTGTGGCGCCCGGGGTGCACGACGGTTGCCGGCGCACCGCCACCCATCAAGCGCGCGGTCTCGACGATCTGCTCCACGCTGAGTCCGGTGCGCGGCGACGCCCACGCGGGCGTCTTGTCGGCCACGTGCGCCTTGAGCTGATCGAATCCGATCGCGTAGCGCTCGAGGTAGTCGGCGTCGTACAGGCGCTCTTCGATGATCACGTGCATCCACGCGAGCAAGAGCGCGACGTCCGTGCCGGGTCGAATGGGCAGCCAGTGACGCGCCTTGCCCGCCGCGGTGGAGAAGCGAGGGTCGACGACGATCACGTCGGCGCCGCGTGCGACGGCCTCCGAGAACCACTGCACCTGCGTGTTGTGCATGTTCTCGCCGATGTGGCTTCCGAGAAGCACGATGACACGGGCGTTGTCCATGTCGGTGGGCTCGGGCGCACCGACGGGCGTGCCGAAGGTCAGCTCGTAGCCCGCTGCGCGAGCGCCACGACACTGCCCGTTGGAGGGCGCGCCGTGCGTGTCCGTGCCGTAGCCGCGCATCATGGGCCCGAACCAGGAGCCGCCGTAGCCGTGCGCGAAGTAGGCGAGCGCCTCGGGTCCGTAGCGACGCTTGATCTCCAGCATCTTCTCGGCCGTGTGATCGAGGGCGCTCTCCCAGGACACCTCTTCGAAGCTCTGCGTGCCGCGCGCATCGCGACGGATCAGCGGGCTGCGCAGTCGATCCGGGTCGTAGATCAGGCCGGTGCCGCCCGTGCCGCGTGGACATAGGCGCCCGCGCGAGAGGGGGTGCGCCGGGTTACCGACGATCTTGGTGATGCGGCCTTCCTTCACGTGGGCGAGCACGCCGCACTTCCAGAAGCACATCTCGCAGAAGGTCGGGACGACGTGATCGCCGTCCGTCTCTGGATCGAATTCGGCGCGCGCGTGGGGTTGCGCAAGCAAGCTGGGTCCGACACCAATCGCCGTCGCCGCGGTCGCGGCACCGGTGATCTGGATGAAGGAGCGTCTGGTGATGGTCATCGCGTCCTCGGGTTCTCGCGCGGTCGCATCAACGCCCGGCCGCGCACGGGCGACCGCTAGTGCATGGCGCGTGCCAGCCAAATGAGGTGCAAATGCCCGAAAACACGGGAGTTTCAGATGGTTTCAGCGCTCGACGGGCAGCTGGCAACGCGGGGCTTCACCCGCTTGTCGACGCGCGCGCGCGGCGGCGAAGTCGCGGTAGATGGCGTCCGTCGCGGAATGGCAGCGCAGGCAAGCACCGACTCGAAGTGCGCGGGCGAGCTCGTCCCGATTCAGGCTGCGAGCGCCCGTGCGCGTCGACGATCCCGGCACCTCCGCGTCGACGCGAGTCCAGGCGTGGGCGTCCATGTTCGGGTCTTCCGCCGACGCCCGTGCAGGGATGTAACGCAGCGTGTCACGTTCTGCTTCAAGCACGCCTTCACCGAGCCCGAGGCTCCAACTCTGGCGATGGCAGTCGTCGCAGCTACGCGCTCGCGTGCCCGTCGTGTGTGGATCGAGCAGAGAGTAGAGGCGCAGGGAGCGTGTCTCGCCGCCGGCCGCGCCGAGCTCGAGCTGAGCCACCATGCCCGGGATGGCGGGGAGAATCCTGTCGTCATTCCGCACACCTAGCGCGGGCACTCCACTGCCGACGCCGTCGCTCTGCTCGCGGAAGAGCCCCGGCATGGCGCGTCCCGTGCCGAAGTCCCACTGCTCCTCGCCCGGCTCGAAGGTGGTATGGCAGGTGGGGCAACGAGGTGCCGAGCGCGCGTGACAGGCGACGCATTCGAGCCGTTCGTGCCCTGGGAGGGCGTGGCTCTCGGCGCGCATCTGCTGCACCCGAATTGGGGGTAAAACGCTGCTTTTGCGCCGGAGCTCCCAGCCGCCATCCGAGGACGGGCGCAGGTTCCATAGGGGAGTCCCGCGGACGCCCGTGCGCACCCGCTCCTGGGCCGGGCGCGTCTCGCTTCGCGCGCTGAGGATGCGCTGGCTGATGTCGTCGTCGACCTGCGCCCAGGTGGTCTCCCGCGTGGCGTCTCCGCCGTGACAGGAGGCGCAGCGAACCTCGACGGCCTGCTGCTCGTGGGGATAGGTCTGGCCGTCGCCCATCAGCTCGGTATGCAGGTGGCAGTCGGTGCAGCCGAGGCCCGCCTCGAAGTGCACGTCCGCGGGCGCCGTGCACAGCGTGCGCCCGTCCTCCAGCAGTCGCGGCGTCGCGCAGGCTTGGGCGGCAGGGCCCGCGACCTCGACCAGGCCCTGGTAGGAGAGGCTGATACGCGCGCTGCGACTGTGACAACCGAAGCAACGCTGGCTGTCGACGACCGCCGACAGTCGAACGTGCTCCCCCGCGGGCTGCGGCGCCGCGTGGCAGGCCGAGCATCCCGATGCCTCGCCCACGATGGCGTCGTCACGGTTGTCGCGCCGCGTACCGAGGTGACAGCCCGTGCACAGTCGCCGCAGATGGCCTTGGGCCGGCGTGGGATGGTCCACGGCCAACACCTGCGTGAACGTCTCGTCTCCGTCGGGTGAAGGCGTCTCCCCCAGCGCCCAGCGATCGACGGCGATGAGGCCCCGTCCCGTGGCCATCAAGGAGCCGCGCACGTGGTCGAACTCGGTCACGTGGCAGGGCGCACAGGCGCGATCCGCCGTGTCCAGAGCACCGGGCTCACGCTCCAGCCCGACGTGGGCCGAGAGCACGTTCGTGCCGGTCGTGTCTCCGAGATGGCAGGATTGGCAAGGCACACGCGCGTGGGCGCCTGTGGGGCCCTCGTCGCTCCCGTGGCACGCGTAGCAGCCCGAACCCGGCGTGCCGGAGGTGTCGGACGCGGTGCCGCCGTCCGAGCCACGCCAGATGACGACAGCCACGACGATCAGCATCAGCGTCGCGAGCACGACCACGTCGCGGACGACCTGCTTCGCGACCGACAATCGCGTGGGCGCTGGCATCGGCTAGAAGGAGAAGCGGCGCATGGACACGTTCATCAACAGTCCGATGCCCATCATCATGGTGAGCACGCTCGAGCCACCGTAGGAGAAGAAGGGCAGGGTCAGCCCGACCACGGGCAGGATGCCCATGACCATCCCGAAGTTGATCACGGCGTGCCAGAAAATCAACGCCGAGACGCCGACGGCCACCACGGCGCCGAAGCGATCCTTGGCCTGCGACGCGATGCGCAGACCCCAGAGCACCAAGAAGACGTAGAGCCCGATCAGCACGATCGCACCGATGAAGCCGTGCTCCTCGGACCAGACGGCGAAGGGGAAGTCACTCTGTTGGTCGGGTAGAAAGTGAAACTTGTTCTGCGTTCCCCGCATGAACCCCTGGCCCCAGAACCCGCCGCTCCCGATGGCGATCAGCGACTGGTGCGTGTGCCAGCCCGAGTCGAGGACGTCCTGCTCGTTGCCCGTAATGCGATCCCAGAACGAGAGGATGCGCCCGATCTGGTAGTCCTCGAGCAGGTAGTACCAGGTGAGCGGCGCGCTGATGGCGAAGCCCAGGATGAGCATGAACAGAGAGCGAAGTTTTAAGTTCGTCAACACCATGATCGTGCCGAAGACGAAGGCGCAGATGAGCGCGGTGCCGAGATCCGGTTGCTTGAGGATCAGCATCATGGGCAGCGCCAGGATCAGGCCCGGGACGATCAGATCCTTCAGCGTGCGTCCGCCGGTCTTCGGATCGTTGTGCAGGTACTTCGCCAGCGCGATGATCAAGAAGACCTTCATCAGCTCGCTGGGCTGAAGGCTGAAGCCGCCAACTGGGATCCAGCGCGTGGAGCCGCGGATGCTGCGTCCCAGGAGGAACACCAGGATCAAGAGCACGATGCCGATGCCGTAGGCGACCCAGCCGTAGCGCTCGTAGTGGCGGTAGTCGATGGAGGCGATCAGCGTGGCGACGCCAGCGCCCAGGGTGAGCCAGTAGATTTGCTGGATGTAGAGGTCGGGGTGGGCGGGGCTCGCGCTGGTGGCCGAGTAGAGGTTGATGACGCCGAGCACCGACACCGCCGCCACGGCGACGAAGAGCGCCCAATCGAACTGATCGCGTAGTGTGCGGACGAGGGCCATCAGTCGGCTCCCTGTGTGGCGCCAGGCGCGCTGGGCGTACTGGGCGCGCTGGCATCACGATTCCCGAGGTAGTCCTGGATCACGCGCATGGCGATGGGCGCGGCCGTGCGTCCACCGGCGCCACCGTGTTCGACCAGCACGATGATGGCGATCTCGGGGTTGTCCGCCGGGGCGAAACCACCGAACCAGGCGTGGCTGCGGTTGAAGTACCAGGCGCGCCGCGGATCGCGATGACTGAGGCGACGACGCGCCACCTCGGCCGTGCCCGTCTTGCCCGCGACGATGACTCCGCCCTCGATGCGCGCGGCGTAGGCCGTGCCGCCCTGCTCGTTGACCACGCCGCGCAGGCCGCTGACCACATACGCCAGGTGTTCGGGTGTGACGTCGATGTGGTGCCGGAGGCGCGGCGGGAACTGCTCGATGATGGTTCCGTCGGGCGTGCGCATCGCCTCCACGAGCTGGGGCGCGTACAGATCGCCACCATTCGCCAGCGCCGCGTACGCGAGCGCCATCTGCAACACGGTGACGCGCGTGTTGCCCTGACCGATCGCCGTGTTGAGCGTGTAGCCCGTCTTGTAGCGACCGTAGTGCTCGATGTACCAGGCGCGGTCGGCCAGGAAGCCCGAGGACTCGCTGTTGATGCCCACGCCCGTGCGCGCGCCCAGGCCGAAGTCGCGCCCGAAGGTGTTCAGGCGTTCGAGCCCGACCAGCTCGGCGATGTGCCAGAAGTAGACGTTGCACGAGTGGACCAACGCCGGGTGCATCGAGAAGTCGCCGTGGACCGAGGTGCAGCGCAGTCGCTGGTGGCCGATCTCGAAGTAGCCGGGGCAGTTGTAGCGGCGCTCGGGATCGAAGTCGGGCATCTCGAGCGCGGACAAGGCCGTGAAGGGCTTGAAGGTCGAGCCCGGGAAGTAGCTGGCGTAGATCGTCTTGTCGATCAGTGGGCGGAAGGGATCGTCGAGCAGCTCCCGATAGCGCTCCGCCGAGAGGCGCCCGCTGATCTCCCCCAGATCGTAGGAGGGCTTGGAGTAGAGCGCGCGGATGCGACCCGTGTGGACGTCGACCACGACAACGGCGCCGGAGGGCTCACCCCGAAACGCGCGCTGGATGCGGTTCATCAAGTCCATGTCGAGGGTGAGCACCAGGTCGCGACCGGGGATGGGCTCTTCGGTGGTCTCGTGCACGGGCGCGAGCCCGTCGTGATCCTCTTGGTGGCGTCCGCGCGCGTCGACCAGGATGCGGCGAAAGCCGCGGTGACCACGCAAATAGCTCTCGAAGGCCCGCTCCACGCCGGTGCGCCCGACCACGTCGCCCGCGCGATAGCCTTCGCCCGGATGCGCATCGAGGTCGTCGGCGCTGACCTCGTTTAGGTAGCCGATGGCGTGCGCGGCGAGCGATCCATAGGGGTAGCGCCGGACGGGCGTCGCGACGACGTCGACTCCGGGCAGGTCGCGCGCGTGGGTCTCGAGCGCCGCGAGTTGATCGCGGGTGATGTCCGTGAACATGCGGATCTGATGGGTGCGACGTCGCAAGGGCACGGCGTCGAGGCGCGCGCGGAAGCTCTCCTTGGCGTCCGCGTCGAGGCCCATCAGCCGCGCGACGGTGTCGACGTCGCGCTCCGGATCGAGGAACTGCGGAGTGATGAGCACGTCGTAGGACGGCCGGTTGTCCGCGATGATGTGACCATTCGTGTCGCGCAGCAGGCCGCGCGTGGCTGGCAGGGAGATGGTCTTGGTGATGTTCTGCCGCGCGCGCAGACTCCACTCGTCGTGCTCGACCAGCGAGAGCATGCCTTGGCGCATCAGAAGCCCGCCGAGCGTGAGCACGGCCACCAGCGCCATCCACTTGTAGCGCTTGCGAAACTCGCCCACTTCACGACGCTGGGAGAGCAGCGTCACGGCGTCGTCGCCCGCGATTCCTCGCGACGCCGCGATTCCTCGCGACGCCGCGATCCGATCGCCTCGATGCGTCGCGCAGGCGCGAACACCAGCGGGGCGGCGATGGCGGTGACGATGGCGGGTCCGATGAGGTCGAGACCGGCGGAGAGCGCGCCCCCGATCTCGAAGGGGGGTTGCTGTTCGAAGACGGCCCGAAGCGCGAGGCTCGCGCCGCCGACCAGCAGGCTCACCAGGAAGGTCAACAGCACCTGGAACAACGGTCCGCGCAGGAAGAGCCTCAGCCCCGCGGCGCGCGCCAGGATGTAGGTGCCGACCATCAGGAAGGTGGCGAGCCCGAGGCGATTGCCCGAGAAGAGATCGAGGAAGTAGCCGAGGGTGAAGGCCAACGCGGCGCCGCGCCCGAGCTGCACGTCCGGGGAGACACCGAGGAAGATCGCGATCGGCAGGATCAGGTTGGGCGCGTATGCGTGGGTGCCGACGAGCACCGCCAGCGACGACTGCAACACCAGGAGCATGAAGCCCAAGGCCAACATCAGCGCGCTGGAGAGGACGACGGGCATCTAATGCCTCGCCAGGTTTCGGATCGAATGCGCGGGCGGAGTCATCAGGGCGCCTCCTCGTCCCCGGCTCCCGCGCTGTCCTCGACGTCGCCTATGTCCGTGTCGACGGTGGCCCCGGCGGCCTCCTGCTGACGTGAACCGCTGCCCAGGATCAGCACCTCTTCCAGGCTCGAGAAGCGCACGGAGGGAGTGACCTCGGCTTCCTGATAGAGCCCGAAGTCGCGCTGACGCACCTGCGTTACGTAGCCGACCAAGATCGACGCCGGGAAGCGCTGTCCCATGCCCGAGGTGTAGACCTCGTCGCCGACGCGTACCTCGTCCTCGCGCTCGAGGTACTGGATGCGACAGACGTAGCGGTCGTCCTCGCCCGTGCCGCGCAGCATGCCGCGCGCGCCCGTGCGCTGGACCACCACGTCGATGGCGCTGGTGCGATCGACCGTCAACAGCACGTCGGCGTAGCGTCCCCACGTGCGCCTGACCTGCCCGACCAGGCCCTGGGTCGAGACCACGGGCATGCCGCTGCGCACGAACTCGCGCTCGCCGCGATCGATGCGGATGCGCGTGACGCGGAAGAAATGCGAGATCTCCTTGGCGATCACCTGTGCGCTGACGGCATCGCCACCGAGCCTGTCGCGCAGCCCGGCCAGGCTTCGCAGGCGTCGGTTCTCGCGCCCGACCAGGCGCAGGCTGCGCGCTTCGTCACGCAGGCGCTCGTTCTCGAGCTGGAGGCGCTCGTTCTCGCGCTTCACGTCGACCAGGTAGACGTAGTCCTCGATCGCGTTGGAGGCCGCGTGGGCTGCTTCCGTGGCGACCCACTGCAGCGCGGCGCTGGAGGCGAGGATGCCTCGATCGAGCGCGCTCTGCTCCTCCGGCGCCGCGAGGTGCGCCTTGAGCACCAGGAAGGGTACCGTCAGACAGACGAGGGCGAAGAACGCGTCCCTGAAGCGTCTAAAGTAGCTCATAACGTAGGCCTAGGGCACGCAACGCTAGCGCCAGGCGCGGAAAGCGTCGACCGGCGCGCTCACGTCACCGCGACTTCGCGCAAGAGATCGGGATGGTCGAGCGTCTTGCCCGAGCCGAGAACGACGGCGCTGATGGGATCGTCGGCGACCATCACGGGCAGGCCCGTCTCCTCGCGCAGCAGGACGTCGATGTCGGTCAAGAGCGCGCCTCCTCCGGTGAGGACGATGCCCTTGTCGACGATGTCCGCGGAGAGCTCGGGCGGCGTGCGCTCGAGGGCCGTCATCACGGCTTCGACGATGGCGTTGATGGGCTCGCTGAGGGCGTCGCGGATCTCGTCGCCGTTCACGACGACCGTCTTCGGTACACCCGCCACGAGGTCGCGTCCCTTCACCTCCATGGTGGCCACGCGCTCGCTGGCGTAGGCGTTGCCGATGTTGCGCTTCACGCGCTCCGCCGTCTGCTCACCGATCAGGAGGTTATACTTGCGCTTCATGTAGGCGATGATCGCGTCGTCCATCTTGTCGCCGCCGACGCGAACGGACTGCGAGTATACGATGCCGGCGAGGGAGATCACGGCGACCTCGGTGGTACCACCGCCGATGTCCACGACCATGTTCCCGCTGGCCTCGGTGATGGGTAGCCCCGCGCCGATCGCCGCCGCCATGGGCTCCTCGATCAGGAAGACCTCACGCGCGCCGGCGCCCTCCGCGCTCTCTTTCACGGCGCGCTTCTCCACCTCGGTGATGCCGAAGGGCACGCAGATGATGATGCGGGGGCGTGCGCGCAGGCCACGCTCATGGGCCCGCGAGATGAAGTAGCGGAGCATCGCCTCGGTGATCTCGAAGTCGGCGATGACCCCGTCCCTCAGCGGTCGCACGGCGGTGATGCTGCCCGGGGTGCGCCCGAGCATCTCCTTCGCCTCCTTGCCCACGGCCAGGATCTTCTTGCCCCCACGAGGGTCGCGCTGAACCGCGACCACGGACGGCTCGCACGACACGATTCCCCGTCCTTTGACGTAAATCAGCGTCGTCGCCGTACCGAGGTCGATGGCGAGGTCGTTTGAGAAGAGTCCGTAGAGCCAGTCGAACAACACAGGTCCTTGCCTCGGACACCCGAAGCGGCGGCTAACAAGAAATGCCTAATCTATTGAAATAAAAAGACTTTCTAGCACCCATGCCGAAAGCATGGTTTGAGTTACCAGATCGCAGGGGGGTGGGCAAGCGACCATCGAAGGGTCACCGTTCAGGGATGTCGGCGAGCCGTTGACAGACCTGCCGTCCAATGACACCCGAACGCCACCAGTTGATTCCCGCGAAAATCGTCCAGCGATGGATCCTCGTGCGTCTTCGCACGTCTCACCCCAAGGACCTCGCTGGAGGTCAGGTGGCCCCGGGTTGGGAGCCAAGGAGTGAGTGTGTCAAGGTTCGGAGGTCATGGTGGCGCTCAGTGAGAAGCAGGGTTCGACCAAGCATCAGAAGGCTCTCGAGGCTTCGAAGCTGGTAGAGAAGGCGAAGGCTGGGGACGTGAGGGCCTTCGAGGAGCTCTTCCGCCGCTACCGACCGCGCATCTACGCCCTGGCGCTACACCTCACGGGGCGGCCCAGCGACGCGGACGACATCACCCAGGACGCCTTCATGCGTGCCTACGCCAAGCTGGGGAGCTTCGAGGGTCGCAGCCAGTTCTTCACCTGGCTCTATCGCATCGCGCTGCATCGGGCGCTGAACGTGAGGCGCGACCGTGGTCGCCGACACATGGTGGGCCTGGACGACCCGCGCCTCGCGGCCGCCGTGGCGGTGGACGCCGAGGGAGATCCCAGGCGCGCGCTCGAGCTCTCGGAGTCGTACGCGCACTTGCTCTCGGGCTTCGACCAACTCAGCGAGCTGCTGCGCACGACCGTCGTGCTCACGACCTTGCAGGGGCTCAGTCACAAGGAGGCCGCCGTCGTGCTCAACACCACGGAGGGCACGGTGGCTTGGCGTGTACACGAAGCGCGCAAGCAGCTGCGCGCGGAGATGAGCCGCCTGCAGAAGGAACCGACGCCCACGCACATCCGCAAGCGAGCGCGCAAGATCAGCGGCTACGACGTGGACGAGCGCCTGGACCACGCGATCCGCGAGCTGCTCCCCGATCGCAGGCGCGGGCCGAGCACGGCCTGACGCGGCTCAGCCTCAATAGATGGCGAGCCCGAGGGAGAGCTCGGGTGACATCTTGGTGCCGCTGCCCGCTGGCGACGTCGTCACGCTCTCTCCACCGCGCAGGGTGAGCGCGAGGCGTGTCGTCAGCTCGAGCTGAAAGAGCCCACCGAAGCTGTAGTAGGGCGTGGAGCGGATGTAGGTCGCGTCCAGGTTCACG
>Ga0210033_1000182_pt1 | contig 55770 bp, 40 predicted proteins | sample CryGeymeta201501_FD_185465 | JGI IMG/M metagenome (GOLD analysis project Ga0210033, IMG submission 185465) | Groundwater microbial communities from Crystal Geyser aquifers in Utah, USA - Crystal Geyser metaG 2015-01 (SPAdes) (version 2) | ecosystem: Environmental > Aquatic > Deep subsurface >... | reverse complement strand
GCAGCGATCCGAGAGGTCATCGGTGAGCCGTGTGCGGGAAAACCGCACGCACGGTTCGAACGGGGGCTCCCTACCCAGACGGCCTCGTGCTGTCGCATGCCCGGCTGGGTAGGGGGTCTACCAGTGCGTCTGGGTCGCGCCTCATGGGGCCTGTTGAGCCTGCTTCTCTTCGCCTGCGGCGGAGGAAGCCTCGGTGCGAACGACTCGGGCATGGCCCGAGCCGACGCGGCGACGGACGCGGGCGACGTTCAAGACTCGGCGACCATGGACAGCGGCGTGGACGACGCCGCGGGTCCGGACACGGGCGCGGTCGGCACTGGTGTCGACTCCGGGGCGTTGGACGCAGGCACGCCCGACGCAGGATCCGCAACCAGCTCCGGCGGATCGGGTGGCGCCTACCCGGGCGCGCAGACGCGCACGGTCTCCGTCGGCGGCGCGAGCTTCGTCTACGCCTTGTACATCCCGACCAGCTACGTCTCCTCCACCCCGGTGGCTCTGCTCAGCGTCTTTCACGGCCAGGGCGACACCGGCGCGAACATGCGCGACTTCTGGCGCAGCGAGGCCGAGGCCAACGGCTTCGCCGTGCTCGCGACGACGTCCACGGGATCGAGCGGCGGCTGGGCTCCAAGTGCCGACGTGCCGCGCTACGACGCCGCGCTCACCGACGCTCTGGGCGCCTACGACATCGACACCTCGCGGCTCTACTTGTGGGGCTTCTCGGCGGGCGCGCACCTCACCCACGCCATCGGCCTGGAGAACGCCGACACCTTCGCGGCCTACTCCGTGAGCGCCGGTGTCCTCGCCGCGCTCGAGGGTCCGGATGGGCCGCGCCTCGCGTCGCGCCACATCCCCGTGGACGTCCACATCGGGACGACAGATCCCCTGCTCCCCCAGGCGGCCTCCGACAGAATGGCCTTCCTCGCCGCGGGCTGGATCGAAGGCACGGACTACTCCTACGTGACCTTCGCCGGGGGTCACACGGTGTTGCCCTCCCAGCGACCGGAGATATGGGCCTTCCTCTCGCGCTTCCGCCTGCCTTGACCAAGCGGGTCACGCCTCGGTCCGAACGAGGCCGCGAAGAGCAGGCGGCTCAGACTTCGGTCTCCAGACCTTCGCCCATCAGCTCGAAGTCGCCCGAGTCGAGCGGCTCCACGCTCGGACGCCCCATGTTGAAGGCGAGATCCGCAGCCTCCGCGGGCGGCGCGAACTCGGAGCCGTGCAGGGGCTCGCTACCCCCGTCGTCCGCCAGGTCGAAGTCGATCTCGTCGAGGCTCGGCGGCGCCGGCGGCGCCGGTGGAGCGCCCATCACCTCGGTCATGGAGCTGCGCTTGGGCGTGCCCAGGGCGTCGGCGCACACCTCGATCAGCGCCAGCGCGCGCGCCGTGATCACCTCGAGCGCCGCGGGCTCGTCGGGCGCCGGGAACACGCCCCGATCCACCAACGCCGCCACGGCGCCGTGCTCCAGATAGGCCGCCGCGGATTCGCCATCGACGTGACCCCCGACCAGCAGCGGCATGCCGCGGAAGGTGCGCGCGACCTCGCGAAAATAGGCGGGGCCCCCGATCACCCCCACGGGGTGGATGGCCACCAGATCGGCGCCGGCCTGCATCGCCGCGGCGATCTCGGTGAACGTGGTCGCACCCGCGATGACCTCCAGCCCGCGCGCGTGGGCGGCTTCGATCAAGGCCGGATCGGCGATGGGCGAGATCACGAAGTCGGCGCCCGCGGCCACCGCCACGGAGAGCTCCTCCATTCGCGTCACGCCCGTGATGCCGATCGTCAGGTCGGCCTCGTCCGAGAGCTCGTCGATGGCCTCGGTGACGCCCGCGAGTGAAGCCGGCACGCCCAGCAGGCGGACGCCGCCCTTGGCTGCGGCCATGGCCCATTCGACCAGGCGCTCACGTACGGGCGCGTCGACGACGGCCAGCACGCCGTGTTCCCGGAGCTGGTCGAGGAGTTTCCCCATGCGCGGAGCTTGCCGAATCGTCGCCTCGACTTCCAGCCCGATCGCCAGCTGCCGGAGCCAATCGCCGATGCATGTCGCGATCCTCCGTGTTCGGTCACGCCGGGCCTGCTAGCGTGCGGCGCGTGAGCACTCGAGGCGCGCGCCGTGAATGACTCCTGGCTCCCGCTCCTGGGCGTGGCTTTGGCGGGCGCGGCGGCGGGCTTCCTGAACATGTTCGCGGGCGGCGGCTCCATGCTCACGCTGCCCGCGTTGATGCTCCTGGGCTTGCCGCCCGACGTGGCCAACGGCACCAATCGCCTGGGCATGTTGGTGTTCACGGCCAGCGGCATGCAGGCCTACCACCAGCGCGGCGCGCTCTCGCTGAAGGCGATCATCCCCATCGCCATCCCGACCGTGCTCGGTGCGCTGATCGGCGCGGGCGTGGCCACGGCGGTCCCGAGAGAGCTGCTCGGCCGCATCCTGCTCGGCACCATGATCGCGATGGCGCTGCTCTTGCTGTTCAAGCCAACGCTCTTCACCGCCCAGCGCGACGGAGACACGCTGAGCCTGCGCCAACGACCGTCGGCCATCGTGGCCCTCTTCGGCGCCGGCCTCTACGCGGGCTTCGTGCAGGCGGGCGTCGGCTTCTTGATGCTGGCCATCCTGGGTGGCTTGCTGCGCTACGACATGTTGCGCGCCAACGCCTTGAAGCTCGGCGTCGCGCTCTTCTTCGTCGCCGCCTCCCTGGCGGTCTTCGTCTGGCATGGAGACGTCGAGTGGCGCCCTGGGCTCGTGCTCGCCGCGGGCTCCGTGGTCGGCTCACGCGTGGGCGTGCGCTTCGCCACCAAGCTCGAGCCCGAGCGCTTCCGCTGGATCGTCTTCGTCGCCGTCCTGGCGGGCTGCATCGGCGCTTGGTTCAAGCTCTGAGGTCGACGACGCAGCCCATGGTGGCGCGTGCGGCGAACTCGAGTTCGAGCTGGCGGTCGTCGAGCTGGGCAAGGTCGAGCGCGAAGATGGCTGGGGCGCAGCGATGCACGCGCCTCGTTCCGCTACGGGCTGCTCTTCCTCGTGGGTCGCAGCGCTCCCCAGTCGGGGAGGCGAACTGGGGGGTACATGAGAACCACGACACCACCGTCGCCTCCTCGGATGATGCGCCCTCGCTTCGGCCATAGCGGACACGCGAAGGTGAACAGGAACTCGAATGCTCCGTCCTCCTCACGCTCGTCCGCGGGAGCCGACTCCAAGACGCCGATGTCCCATTCGCCCCTCGGCCGCTCGGGAGGAACGAGCACACCCGTGTTGATCTCGAGCGTAGCGACATAGTCGATGGCGAGCCTGCGGGCGTCGTCGAGCGTCAGGGGCGGCGTGCCTTCGGGACTGGGATTGGTGGCGGACAGGAGGTCGTCGCAGAATCCAGGCACGGCTTCGGGCCAGTAGCCCAGCGTGGTGGGTTCGACGCTCGGTTCCGCCGCGGGCGAGGTGGCCGCGACCGGAGCCGGTGACGGGTGGGCACAAGAAGAAGCGGCGATGGCGACCATCACCGCGATCATCGGGCCAGCGAACGCTCACCTCGACAGCTCCACGTTGCCGGTCATGCATCCCTCCACACGTTGCCTCTCTCGTGAAGATTCGGAGAGGGCGCCTCGCGCGTCAAGGCAGCTGGGCGCCTTTGCCCGTGATTCGGGATTGTCTGCGCCCCTTGCTCGGCGCACCCTTTGGCTACGTGTTCTTCTTCATCCCACTCGGTCACGACCGCAGCGTCTACGGCTATCCGTGGGTGACCATCGCGCTGATCGTGGCCTGTTCGCTGATCTGGGTCATCTCCTTCAGCGTCGAGCAGTCGGCCATGTTGGGCATCAACGAGGCCGCTGCGGTGGTCGACCACGTGCACTCCGACTACCCGCGGGCACGGGTGAGCTGGGAGATGCGTGGCCTGCCGCCCGAGATCACAGGCCAGCTCTTCACCGAGGTGATGGACTCGCGCCACACCGAGGCCGTGCCCGGCGATCCCGAGCTCGACACGGCCATGCGCGCCCTGGTGGCGCAGATGAACCGCCTGCCCGTGCTGCGCTTCGGTTACCGCCCGGGTGCGCCATCGTTCGGCACGATGTTCACCGGGCTGTTCATGCATGGAGGCTTCTTCCACCTCTTCGGCAACATGATCTTCCTCTTCCTCACGGGGAGCGTGATCGAGTGCTTCTGGGGAAGAGCTCGCTTCATCGCGCTCTATCTGGTCTCGGGCGTGGTCGCGACGCTGACCTACCACCTCTTCCACCGCCACAGCTTGGCGCCCTTGGTCGGCGCGTCGGGCGCCATCGCGGGGATGATGGGCGCGTTTTTGATCGGCCATCCCAAGACCAAGGTCCGCTTCGGATACATCTTCTGGTTCTTCTTCATCCCCAAGATCGGCACCTTCACCGTGCCCGCCTGGGGCGCTCTCTTGGCGTGGATCGGGGAGCAGCTCCTGTTCGCCGTCATCGGCCTGGGCGGCGGCGGGGACGGCGTGGCCTATTGGGCCCACGTGGGCGGCTTCGCCGTGGGCGCCGTGGCCGCGCTCGGCATGAAGCACTTCGACCTCTTGCCCGCGGAGACGATGGAGCTGCTCGCCGACGAGGCGCGAGCGCCGGCGCCCTTCGTCAGCAAGATCGCCGCGGAGCCCTTGGCCAAGCGCCGCAAGGCGTGGATCGACCAGGCGATGACCCAGCCGACGCTGGATGGCAAACCCAACCCGGCACGCCGCGCGCCGGTCGATTCCATCCCGATGCCCGGCTTCGATCACCGCGCCTGGGCGCCCCAGGGCAACCGGGGCGACGCCTTCGGTTCGGACGCCTCCTTCTTCGAGGCCGACGACGAGGGCATCTCGATTCCACTCGGTGCGAGCTCCCTTGGTGCCGAGAGCTCGGCGACCGGTCTCCCCGACGACATCATCCCTGAGGGTGAGATGCACGCGGCCATGCCCGAGGCCCAACGCTACCTGGGCCAGGATCCCAAGACCAGCATCCCGATGCCTGGCTTCGACCTCGGGCCCACGCTGCCGGATCCGACCGGCGGCTTCGACGACGAGTCGTGAGCCGCGCCGCATGGCTGATGTGACACCCTGCCAAAGTGGCAGTACCTTGCCGGCGATGCTTCATCGTCGCCCCACGTCGCTGCTCCTCCTCCTCACCCTGTTGCCGAGCGCGCTCGTCGGCTGCGGCTCGTCCGGTACGACCCCGGACGCAGGCCCCACGGACTCCGCCATGCCCGATGGCGGAGTCGACGGCAGCCTTCCGGACACGGGTCGGGCGGGTCCACTGATGCCGGCGTGTGAAGACACGGAGATGCCCGGCACCGTGTCCCTGCCGCTCGCGCCCTCGACCTTGGTCGCCAGCGTGAGGCCCAGCATGGCGCGCGTGATGAGCGCCGACCCCGACTTCAACCCCGCCCTCGAGGACGGGGAACTGCACTACACCGCGATGGGCATGGATCAGTTCGACCAGGGCCCGGGTGTCGACCGCGTGCAGCGTGTCCTCGCCAGCGCGGACACCACCTTCAGCACGCGTCGCTCCCTCGCCTGGTTCGTGCAGGTCTCGGATCTGCAGCTCGCGGACGACGAGTCCCCGGCGCGCTTCGCCGGCCCCGATTCGGCCGCGGTTCCTGGCGGTCTGCGCCCTCAAGAGGCCTACCTGGCGCGCGCCATCTCGGCCATGAGCCGCACGCTGACGGATATCGAGAGCCCGGCTCGACCCTACGACTTCGGCATCTTCACCGGAGACTGCGCCGACAGCGGTCAGCTGAACGAGCTGCGCTGGGTGATCGGCGTGCTCGACGGTCAGGCCGGACTCGAGACGGACTCGGGCGAAGACGACGATCCCATCCCGGGACCCGGCAACGATCCCAAGGATCCTTTCGACGCCGTGGCCTTCCCCGCGCCCTGGCTCTACGTCCCCGGCAACCACGACCTCGAGGTCAGCGGCGTGCTCGCCGTCGACGCCGATCAGATGGCTCGCGCCCTGGGTACGCGCCCGCTCTTCGGCACGCGCGACTACCGTCAGTGGGCCGCGCCCGTCACCTATCGCAGCGTGCCCGCCGATCCCATGCGCAAGCTCGTGCATCGCGAGGACATCGTGGCCGAGCTCGCCGCGGACACCTCGACCGATCCCGGACCGCCAGGCCACGGCTTCCATGCCGGCGCCGACGTCAGCCTGGGCGCCAACTACGCCCACGACGCCATCCCCGGGCTGCTGCGCATCCTGGCCCTGGACTCGAGCGACCTCACGGGCGGCTCCCCGGGCCTGGTCACGCGAGCGACGGTCGATGGTTGGCTCCTGCCCGAGCTGGCGCGCGCGGAGACCGACGGCGTGCTGGTGCTTCTCGCCTCGCACCACTCGACGACCGCCATGGATCGACACGCGGCGGAGACGGGCCCCATCGTGCCCGACGCCATGGACCCGCGCGAGATCGAGGTGCTCGTGGCGCAGCACCCCCAGGTCATCGCCTGGATCGTCGGACACAACCACGACAACCGCGTGCGTATGGTCGCGGGCGCCGACGCCGCCCATCCCGGCTACTGGGAGATCATGACCAGCGCCATCGCGGACTGGCCCGAGCAGGCGCGCTTCATCGAGCTCGTCGACAACGGCAACGGGACGCTCTCCATCTTCGGCACGCTCGTGGACTACGCCACCGAGACCTGCATGGAGCGCCGCTACCGCAGGCTCTCGCTGCTCGATTACAACAGCGCCTGGGTGGACGACTACAGCAAGTCGCCCATGGACTCGAACGTCGAGCTCGTGCTGCCCATGCCCGCCGGCGCCGCGACCGCCGTGGCCGCCGCCACCGGCCACGATCGCATCGAGAGCGAGACCACGCTGCGCGGCATGCCCTGACCGGCCTGGCCCGGCCCAGGCGATGCGCCCGCTGAGCTCGTAGGGTATCCTCGGCAGCCATGGATGCGCGTCGAATCTTCGCGGGCGCTTGCCCTCTGTTCTTGGCCGTGACGCTCACCGCGTCCGGCGCGTCAGCCCAGGGCGGCGTCGACATCAACCGCGCCCGGGCGGCGTCGGGCATCGACTCTTTCGTCACGCTAGACACCACCCGCACGCCGGGTCGGCTGCACTACTCGGTGGGTGCCAGCTTCGACTACAGCCTGCGCCCGCTGGTGCTGAAGCGCGACACGGGCAACGTCGATCTGATCAGCGATCGCTATGCCCTCGACCTCGGCTTCGAGCTCGGTATCGGCTCGCGCCTGGCCGTCGGCGCGGATCTGCCCCTGGTGCTGCATCAGAACGTGGCTCGGGGCGACGTGGGTGGAATCGCGCCGCTCGAGAGCGGCGGCTTCGGCGATCCGCGCCTGCGCGCGCGTATGCGCATTCTGGGTCTCCCCAGTCAGGCCAATGGCACCCTGCCCGACGGTCCGGGCATGGCCGTCGCCGCCGATGTCAGCCTGCCCGTCGGCACGGAGCGCGCCTTCGCCGGGGAGGGCGCCGCCACCGTGGGCGTCGCGGTGCTGGGTGACTTCCACTTGCTCGGCTTGGCCGTGGGCGGTCGCCTCGGTTGGCGTCAGCGAACGCGTCAGCGCGTGATCGCCGGCGTGCGCTTCCGCGAGCAGCTCGAGCTCGGCGTGGGTGCGCGGGTGCCGATCGCCTGGCTGCGCGGCTCCGACGTGCGCGCGGAGCTGCGCGTCGCCACCGATGGCCGCTCGCCCTTTTCGTCCAGCAAGACGACCTCCGTCGAGACCGACGTCTCCTTTGGCTTCAGGTTGCACGACGTGCTCTTGACCAGCGGCGTTGGCTTCGGCCTGACGGACGCCGTGGGCTCGCCTCGGGTCCGCGCGCTCCTGGCGCTGGTCTGGTCGCCCACCACGCGCGACGCGGATGGCGACGGCATCCCCGACGACGTCGACCAATGCCCGCATCTGCCCGAGGACATCGACGGCTTCCAGGACGACGACGGCTGCATGGATCCCGACAACGACAACGACTTCGTGCCCGACGCGGACGACCGCTGCCCCAACGACGAGGCCCTCGAGGGCCACGACGCGGACGAGGACGGCTGCACCGACCCCGCGCGCGACAGCGACGGGGACGGCATCGACGACGCCGCGGACGCCTGCCCGCGTGAGGCCGAGGACATGGACGGCGTCGAGGACGAGGACGGCTGCATCGATCCGGATCCGCCCGCGCCCGTGGACACGCCGCCCGTGGACACGCCGCCCGTGGACACGCCGCCCGCAGACACGCCGCCCGCAGACGCCCCCGATCCAACCGCGGCCGCCGAGCCAGCGACGGAGCCGGGCTCGAGTCAGGATGCTCGGAACAACTCCGAGTCGGCGCCGCCCGCTGGACATCGGCCATCAAATTGACGATTACGCAATAAAATTGTCGTAAATGGGCGCAACGAGCGTTTTGCGACATGGTATCGCGTCATTAGACTGTCGTTTCTCTGACCTGTCCTCTTCGGAAACGCCGCCTCGGGCGACATGTAGGGCATGGGGTGGTTGACTCCCCACCTGCGAAACGCCCTAAGCTTCGAACAAGCGCAGACCTGCGCGGTCTGAGCATTTCGGATGAGCATGAGCAGCCCCAAGCGGAGCAGGCGGACGGCCCTATCGGCTGTGTTGGTAGCGATTGGCTGCCTCGTGCTCGCTGTACCCGGTGGCGCACAGGATCACCGCACCATGGAGCGCCTGCTCCGTGAGGGCGCCGACTTCCGAGTGCGCGTGCAGGCGGCCTTCGCCCTCGGCAACACCCACGACGCCACGGCCCGTCGACCCCTCGAGCGCGCGCTCACGGACGACAACCCCGCCGTGCGCGCCGCCGCCGCGACCGGCCTCGGACGGCTCGGTCGCACGGAAGCCCTGGCGGCCCTGACGCGCGCCCGCAGCGATCGATCCGCCGCCGTGCGCATGCAGGTGGAGCGCTCGATCCGCACGTTGAGCGAGCCCGCCACGCCCACGATGCCGACCGCGGCCCCACGCAACATGCTGGCCGGTGCGCTCTACCCCGCTGTGAACGTGATGCCCCGCGCCGGACGCATCAGCTGGCCCAGCGTCCGCTACGTCGTGATCCTGGGCGACATGGCCAACCGCTCCGGATTCGGGGACGAGGTCCTGGGCGCCAGCATGCGGCGCGAGGTGGCCTTGCACCTGAACGTGCTCCGCGGCGTGGCGACCTTCCCCGAGGCCGAGCAGCTCGACGCGGCCGCGCAGCGGGAGATCCAGCGCCGCCACATCCCCGCGCTGCGCTTCGATGGCTCCGTGGCCAAGCTCGAGCGTCACTCGCAGCGCAGCGATCTCAGCATCCGCTGCGAGGTCTCGATGATGCTCCTGGCCGAACCCGGGCGCAGCCTGCGCGGCATGCTCCGAGGGGCCGCCACCGGCAGCGAGCCCAGGCAGCGAGACCGCCGCGTGCAGGAGCATCGCCTGGCCGAAGAGACGCTCTCCGCCGCCGTCCGCTCGGCCATGAGCGGCGTGGCGACCGCCATCTCCCGGGCCGCGCACCCGTAACGCCATGCCGGAGGCCACGTCGGCGTCGCGCGCGAGGCGCGAGTCGGGTACATTGCGGGCGATGCGTTGGCTTCCATTGGTCGCGGCTCTGCTGCTCGCCGCATGTACTCCCCAGGGCGATCCCGCGATCGGCGTGGGCGGCTTCTCGGACAATTTCGATCGCGAGCAGCTGGGCGATCTGTGGACCGACACCGGCGGCCATTGGGAGCTGCGGGATGGCTGGCTACACGTGCAGGGCGCTCACAACAAGCCTCTGTGGTTGCGCCGGGCGCTGCCGCGCGACGCGCGCATCGAGATGGACGTGCGCAGCATGAGCCCCGATGGCGACATCAAGGTCGAGTGCTGGGGCGACGGCGTCAGCAAGGCCGAGAGCGTGGAGTACACGGCGACGAGCTACGTCGTGATCTTCGGCGGCTGGCACAACACCCTCAACGTGCTGGCGCGCATGAACGAGCACGGTGACGACAGGGTCGAGGGCTCGCCCAAGCGCGTCGTCCCCGGTCAGACCTACCACCTGCGTATCGAGCGTCGCGGCGGTACCATCACGGCTTGGGTCGATGACGAACAGCTGGTCCAGATGCACGATGACGATCCGCTCGAAGGCCGGGGTCACGACCACTTCGCCTTCAACGATTGGGACGCCGAGCTCCTGTTCGACAACCTGCACATCACGCCGCTCTGATCGGCGCGTCCCGTCGCGCGCGCGAACTGTCTCCAGCATTCTTTCTTCCACCCCTCCACTCCAACGACCGCTCCGAGCCATGCGCCCTTCCTTTCCATACTCGTCGCCCGCCAGTGAGGAGCGAAGGGCATGAACGCGAAGGAATTCGAGATCGCGTTGAAGGAGGCCGAGGCGCGCCTCGAGCAGCTGAGGATCCGCTTCGAGCAGTACTTCCTCGGGCTCGAGCGCATGGCCCCGGAGCGTGACCACGAGGCCTTCCGCCGCTCCGTGCTCGAGCTGCAGCGGGAGCTTCCGCGCAATACGGCGCTGCGCTTTCGCTATCAGCAGATGAAGCAGAAGCGCGTGACCCTCGCGACCTACTGGGCACGCGTGTGCCGCCAGATCGAGGAGGGCACCTACGCGCGTGACGTCGCGCGCGCGCGCCAACGCCAGGGAGGCGTCCAGTCCAGCACCGCGGCCGCAGCCTTCGAGATCGACGTCGACCTCGACATGGACATGGACATGGACGCCGAGGTCAGCGCGGCCCTCGACGCGCTGAACGCGGAGGAGGCGCCGCGGACCGAGCCATCCAAGCCCGTGTCCAAGCCCGTGTCGAAGCCCGTGTCGAAGCCCCCGTCCCTCAGCCCCTTCGCGGGTGCGACGACCAAGCCGCGCTTCACTCCGGACGCGCCCACCACCGCGACCTTTGGTCGGCCCGCTGGCGCTCGCCCCACGCCTCCGAACCCGCCGAGCTCGAGCGCGCCGGCGCGACCGGCACCGAGCGCGCCCGCGCGATCTCCGGCGCCTCCGCCTCCGCGCGCGGTCGCCCCGCCCCAAGCTCGCACGGCCGACCTCGGCGAGGACTCCATGCGGCGTATCTACGACCGCTACCTGGACGCGCGTCGCAAGAACAACGAGCGGGTCGACAACGTGAAGCTCGCGACGTTGAAGAAGAGCATCGACGCCATGATGCCCAAGCTGCGCGAGAAGCACGGGGCCAAGAAGATCGACTTCGAGGTCGTCGTGAAGGACGGCCGCGTGGGACTGAAGCCCGTCGCCAAGGATGGATGAGCCCCTCGCGTCCTCCGGCCGGCGCTCCCGTGCTCCGCGCGCGACCAGCTTCATCCCGGGTCTGCGCGCACAGACCCTGGCCAGCCTGACGCTGGCCTTCGCGCTCAGCTTCGGGCTCCTGGGTCTCGCTTTGATTCGCGTCAGCGAGCGTGGTCGCGCCCTGGATCGAGCGGGGGATCATCGCGCGGCGGCGCAGGCCGTCGCCTTGGCCTATCAGCTTGGAGACGGCGATCGGCACACGCGCTTCCTGCGCGCGGCGGACGCTGTCCTCGGTCAGGCGGGCATTCGCGGCGTGGAGTTGTCGCGGGCCGATCTCGAGCCCGATGTGCGAGGCGTGGTCGGGCTCGGCCAAGCGGTCGAGGCCGAGCTCCCGCAGGGAGAGCGTGTGCGTCTCTGGGTGCGCGCTCCGGATCCGAGCACGGGCGTGCCCGTGACGCGCTTGCTCCTGCTCTACGTGGCCGTGACCGGTGGTGGCGTGCTGCTCCTGGCGTACTTCACGCTGACGACCCTGGTCGTGCGGCCTCTGGATCTCCTGACTCAGGCGGCGTCGCGTGTGGCCTCGGGCAACCTCGAGGTGGCCGTGCCCGAGCGTGGCGCCGGTGAGGTCGCCCGCCTGGCCCGCGCGTTCAACGTGATGGGCGAGCAGCTCGGCGCCGATCGCGCCTCCCTCGAAGAGAAGATCGCCGAGCTCGAGCGCACCACGCGTGAGCTGGCCGAGGCGCAGGAGCAGGTGTTGCGCTCCGCGCGTCTGGCCTCCGTGGGTCGCCTCTCGGCGGGCGTCGCGCACGAGATCGGCAACCCTCTGGCGGCCATCCGAGGGCTGCTCGAGATCGCGGCGGACGAAGACGACGCCGGAGATCGCGCGGAGTATCTGGCCCGCGCGCAGGCGGAGACGGATCGCATCTCGCGCATCATCCGCGAGCTGCTGGACTTCGCGCGTCAGGGGACCGAGCGCGCGCCCGAGAGCGCGACGGCGGATCTGCGGGCGGTGGTCGAGGACGCCATGCGCTTGGCGTCGGCGCGAGGCACGAACGTGACGATCGAGCTCGACGCGGCGAAGGATCTGCCCGCCGCGCGCATCGAGCCCGACCGCGCGCTCCAGGTCGTGCTGAACCTGTTGTTGAACGCGGTGGACGCCGTCGCGGGTGAGGGCCACGTGCGCGTCTCCATCGAACGCGCGGACGACGCGACGCTGCGCCTCGCGGTCGAGGATGACGGCCCCGGCATCGACGCCGACGTGCTCGACCAGATCTTCGAACCCTTCGTGACGACCAAGCCCGTGGGCGAGGGCACCGGCCTCGGCCTGGCCGTCTGTCACACCCTGGTCAGCCAGGTCGGCGGTCACATCGACGCCGAGAACTTGCCCGACGGCGGCGCCCGCTTCGCGCTCCGCTTGCCCATCGACGTGTAGCCGCCGCACGAGCGCTCCACGTGGGTCGGGCGGGGCCTGTCGCCGCCCGTTGCCCGCGACATCGGCGCCCGCCCGCGGGGGAAGCTCGCCTGGGGGGGACGGGGGGGGACGGCGGCCTTGCATCGGCGAGCGCTCGGCAAGGATCGGTCGCGTGGCCGGAGGGCGCTCGCGCCAGGCCGCCTCGCCGCGCGCGCCATGTCGAGTTTGGGTGGGCAGGCGACTTGGCACGCGCGGAGCCCCCTCCGGGCGAGCCTCCCCCGCGGGCTCCCGTGAACGAACCCCGGGCGCTCTTCGCTGCCCGAACGTGGGGCGCGGGACTTGTCCCGTGCCGGACGCGGCCTACGCATATGACCGAACGGTGCTCGCAACTTCGGCGACCGCCCGCGGGAGGCTCGGCTCCGGGGGACGGCGGCCCAGTTCTCGCCGCCGAGTCGACGTGACGAAAGTGACGAGGAGCGTCCCCTCTCCCCTCTCCCCTCTCCTCAGTCTTCGGAGCCGGTCACGGCGACGGGATGTCGTGGCTTCCGTCTGCGGCGAAGTGGGCCTGGATGGCCTCGGCTTGGCGCTGCGTGGCGCCCGCGGCTCGCAGACCGTCGAGATCCGCCTCGGCGATGCGCTTCAGTGAGCCGAGGGTCGAGAGCAGGCGCTGGCGCGTCTTGGGGCCGACTCCCGGGATGGCGTCCAGATCGCTGCGGAGCCGTCGTCCCTTGCCCACCTTCACGCGCAGCGCGTTGGACGCGCGGTGGGCTTCGTCTCGCGCCAAGGCCAAGAGCGCGAGCGCCGGGCTCGAGCGCAGCGTGATCGGGTTCTTCTGCCCGGGCAGGTACACGCGATCGACCAACAGCTCGCCGAGCACGTTCTCCTTCTCCTTGGCCAGGCCGACCACGGGCAGCTCGTCGACGCCCGCCTCTTCGCGCGCTGAGATGGCCACCGCGAGCTGACCGCGACCGCCATCCACGACCAGCAGATCGGGCAGCTCCCAGCCCTCCTCGTCGGCCTTGCCCCGCTTCAGTCGGCGCAAGAGCACCTCGCGCATGGCGCCGTAGTCGTCGCCGCCGCTCACCGTGCGCACGCGGAAGCTGCGGTAGCCGCGCCGCGCCGGCACGCCCTCTTCCAGGCGCACGAACACGGCCACCGTCTCTTCGCCGCCCGTATGCGAGATGTCGACGCACTCGATGCGATGCGGCGTGCGCGGCAAGCGCAGTCGGACCCGCACCTCCTCGAGCCTGCTCTCCACATCCTCCGACGCGCGTCGCCGTTCGTGGAACGCGTGTTCGGCGTTGTCCGCGGCGAGCTTCAACAGGCGCACGCCGGTCCCGCGCTGCGGGATGCGCAGCGTCACGCGGCGACCACGGCGCTCGCTCAACACCTGAGCCAGACCCTCGGCGGCTTCGACCTGCACGGGGATGAGCACCTCGTCCGGGGGCGCGGCGCGCTCGTAGTGTTGATCGAGGAAGGCCGCCACCAGCTCCTCGTCAGGCAAGGACACGCGTCGCAGCTCGTGCGAGTCGACACCCGAGAGTCGTCCTTCGCGCACGCGCAGCATCACCACCTGCGCCTGGTCGGCCTGTCGGAAGAAGCCGAGCACGTCCTGATCGACGTCGCGCACGCTGCTCACGTGTTGCTCTTCGCGCAGCAGCGTGACGGCGCGGAGCTGATCACGCAGGCGCGCCGCCTCTTCGTATTCGAGCGCGGCCGAGGCCTCGCCCATGCGCTGCCCGAGCTCGCGCGAGAGCTCGTCGTGACGACCCGAGAGCAGGAGGGTGACCCCTCGCACCTGCGCTCCGTACGCCTCGGGCGAGATGGGCAGGACGCAGGGCGCGGGGCAGCGCCCGATCTGGTGCTGCAGACACGGACGCGTGCGGCTCTTGAGCTCGCGATCCGTGCAGGTGCGGAGCTGGAAGTAGCGGTTGATCAGCTTGAGCGCTTTGCGCGCGCCGCTGGCCGAGGGGTAGGGCCCGAAGTAGCGGGCGCCGTCGGCGTGGGGTCGGCGCACGACGCGCAGGCGCGGCCACTCCTCCTTCGGATCGAGGCGCAGAGAAAGGTAGTCCTTGTCGTCGCGGAGCTTGACGTTGTAGCGCGGTCGATGGCGCTTGATGAGCTCGCTCTCGAGCAGCGCCGCCTCCTTCTCCGAGGCCGCCACGAAGGTCTCGATGTCCGAGAGCTCCGCCTCGAGGCGATCGATGAAGGCGCGCGGATCGTTGCGCCCCGCGGCGAAGTAGCTGCGCACGCGGCTCTTCAGGTTCGACGCCTTGCCGACGTACAGGACCTTTTCGTCCGCTCCACGGAAGAGGTAGACGCCCGGCGCGACGGGCAGGGTCTCGAGCTTCTCGCGGACGCCCTCGGCGAGCATGCGTCAGACTAGCACGCGCTCTCCACGGGTGCGCTCGCCGCGCCAGCTCCATGAATTAGGTGACCCGCGCCCGCTTGTGAGGAGTTGCGGACGCGGGCCTGGGAACATTCTGGAGGGAGTCTGGGTTCGGTCAGGCGGCGCACGTCTGACTCGCGATGGCGTCGTGCAGATGCTCGACGGCGCGCTTCTGGAGCTGGCACACGCGCGACTCGCTGATGCCCATCTCCTCGCCGATCTCGCGCAAGGCCATGCCTCCGAAGAGGCCCATCTCGATGGCTCGGCGCTGCCGTTCGGGCAGGAGCTGCATGGCCGCGCGCAGACGGCGGCTCTGGCGGTGTTCTTCCGCGAGCTCGTCCGCGAGGCGCCCGTGGTCGTCGCGCATGCGGTCCACCATCGGTGAGCCTTCGCTGGGCGTGGCGTCGATGGAGACGAGACGACGTGCGGCCACGAGCCTGCCGCGCTCTTCGTCGGCCGTGTCCACGGTCTCGCCCGCAGCGTGCCTGACGGCCAGGCGCATCTCGTCGCGGCTGCGCAGATCCATGCGGCGGATGGCGTCGATCATGCGTTGGCGAATGCGCGTGCGCACCCAGGTCTTCTCGCCGATGCCGAAGCCCTTGTAGGTGCTGAGCGCCTCGAGCACGGCCATGCGGCCTTCGGCGCGCAGGTCGTCTTCGTCTAGCGCCTGTCCGATGGCGGCGACAGGGCGCAGCCGACGGGCCATCATCCTCACCATGCCTTCGTAGGTCTCGAGCGCGGCTCGAGCTTCCTTGTCGGACCAGCTCATCTTGGCGGGCTGGGTCTTCGTTCTTGCCGTCTGGGTCATCCTGAACTCCTGACGGGAGGAGACACTTCAAGACGCGTGCCGCACTCGGCCTCAGGGAGGCATCGGCGTTTTCTCAATGTTCTTCAGGGAAGAAGCGACACGAGGTCGAGATTCTTCCGCGCGGTTGCGTGCGAATACGTGCGACGTTATGTGCTGGCGTTCGATAGTGTGCGATTCGGAACGAGTTCGCACGATATCGCACGGATAGCCCTCGGGCCCAACCCTCAGCTCAGCCCGTGCTTCTTGATGCGCCGGATCAGCTGGTAGCGCGACAGGCCAAGGAGTCGGGAGGCCGCCGTCACGTTGCCTTCGCTGCGCTTCAACGCATCGATCAGCTGGCGTCGTTGCTCCGAGCGCGCCCGGGATCGGATGGCCTCGATGCTCTCGTTCGGGTCTTCGGGCGTCGTCGAACGCGCGCCTGGCGTGGCCTCGCCGGACGCCTCGCTCGCGGCCGGCGGCGCGGGGGTGCGCATGGGCGCGGGGGGAGGCGGCAGGGGGGACTCTCGCTGGAGCCTGCCGTAGGGCTGCGTCACGGGGTCCGAGAAGCTGACGGGTGCGGGGCCGTCGCGTCGTTCCGGCGACCAGCCCGTGGCGACCCGGCTGAGCACCGGGAAGTCTTCCAGCGCGAGCAGCTCCCCGCCGTTCAGGAGCATGGCTTGCTCGACCATGTTGCGCAGCTCGCGCACGTTGCCTGGGTAGGCGTAGTTCAGGAGCGCTTGGAGCAGCTTGGGGCCGAGCTCCGGCGCGCGTCGGCCCAGCGCGCGCGCTCGGTCCCGCACGAAGTGGGCTGCGAGACCGAGGATGTCGTCGCCTCGTCCGCGCAGGGGTGGCGTCTGCACCACGAAGACCTCGAGCCGGTAGCGCAGATCCGCGCGGAAGCGTCCCTCCTCGACGGCGCGGCTCAGGTCGCGGTTGGTGGCGGCGATGACGCGCGCGGTCATCTTGCGAGCGCGTGTGCTGCCCACGCGCGTGAACTCCTTCTCCTCCAGCAGCCTGAGCAGCTTCGTCTGCATCGGCAGCTCGAGCTCGCCGATCTCGTCCAGGAAGAGGGTGCCGCGCCCGGCGGCCTCCACGCGTCCTTGCTGGCTTGACGTCGCGCCCGTGAAGGAGCCCTTCTCGTGTCCGAAGAGCTCGCTCTCGACCAGGTTCGCCGGGATGGTCGAGCAGTCGACCGCGACGAGCGGCTCGTAGGCGCGGCTGGATTGGGCGTGGATCATGCGCGCCACCACGCCCTTGCCCGTGCCCGTCTCGCCCAGCACCAGCGCCGTCGTGTCCTCGCCCTTGGCCACGGCCGCGATCTGCTTGCGCAGCTCCACGATCGGCGCGCTGTCTCCGATCAAGGCGTCCGCGGCTGCCTTCTCCGTGACCTGACTGGCCTCGACCATGCGGCGGCGCAGGGACGCGACCTCGGCGGCGCGCTCGACGCGCATCAGCAGCTCGCGCAGTTCGGCACCCTTGGGCACGTAGTCGAAGGCTCCGCGTCGCATGGCCTCGACCGCCACCTCGAGATCGGGGTAGGCCGTCACCATCAAGAACGCGGCGCCTCGCGCGCCCGCCTTCAGATCGTCCAGTAGCACGAGCCCGTTCACGTCCGGCAGGTGGTAGTCGAGCAGCACGACGTCAGCGTCCGATTCGGTCAGGCACCTCGGCGCGTCCGCGCCACTGGCGCACTCGGAGACGTCGTAGCCTGCGTGCGAGAGCGCCCGCTTCAGGGCGCGCCGGAAGCCGTCGTCATCGTCGACGATCAGGATTCGGCCGGCCACTCGTCGTCCTCCCTCGCGTCCTCCCTCGCGTCCTCCCTCGCGTCCTCCCTCGCGCCCGTCTCGAGCGTGCGCGTGTCCGTGACCACGTAGTCCACGCGCTGATCGTGGTCGTGAGTGGGGACCTCCGCGAGCAGCTGGAAGTCGTAGGCGATGGCCACACGCGTCGCCTTGTGCACGGACGGCAGCAGCCGGTCGTAGAAGCCGCCTCCATAGCCGATGCGATAGCCGAGTGGATCGAGCACGAGCGCCGGGACGAGCACGAGGTCCACTTCGTCCAGAGGTGTCAGCGGCGCGTCCTCAGGCGGCTCGAGGATGCCGTACGCGCCTTGGGGGCTGAGCACCGTGGCTTCGTCGAACTCGTGCATGCGCAACTCGCGTGCTTCGGCGTCGACGCGTGGCAGCGTCACCCGTCGCCCGGAGCCAAGCGCCTCCGCGACCAGCGCCGCGGGGTCCGCTTCGCCGCGCATGGCGATGAAGGCGGCGACGACCTTGGCCTCGCGCCAGGCGGCAAGCTCGAGCACGCGCGCGACGATCGCGGAAGAGCGTGCGACCCGCGCCTCCGCAGGCAGCGCGCCGCGGATCGCCTTCATCTGACCGCGCAGCTGTTTCTTGAGCTGCGCTCGCAAGCGCGGGCCATCTTCCAACGTCTCGCGCCCTCGCCGCGGAGTCACGCGATTGGCGCCAATGGACACAGCTCGCCCCGAAGCGGCGAGGTCATGGCTGCTCGCCTGCGTCCTGCTCGACGCTCGCGTCCTGTTCGAGGCGTTGGTCGATGCGCGCGATGGCGTGCGTGACCACGTTCCGCACGCGCCCCTCGAGCTCCTCGCGGCGCCGGCTCTCCTCGCTCAGATCCTCGGCCAAGCCGAGCGCGACGACCGCCAACAGCTGCGCGGGCGAGGCCTTCTGTACGGCCTTGTCGCCGAGGGAGGCGATGCGCTCGTTGATCATGTCCGCGAGGCCACGCAGGTGGGACTCCTCCGTGTCGGAGGTCATCCGATAGCGGGCGCCCGCGATCACCAACGTGACGGTGTGTTTCTCAGTCAAGGCAAGCAAGAAGCTACGTCTCCCGAGCCAGCAGCGTCAACCCGTGTCCATGGGTGACTCTTCCGCGTTCGGGAGGGGCGCTCGCGTCCGTGGGTCACCCGTTTCCGTCCGTCGCGTACTACTGCACCCACGTTCGTCGGCGTGGTAGGCTACCCACGCCCATCCGGGCGTCTACCTTTTGAGGGATAGCCTTACCTCCAATGATCAAGGTCGAGTGTCCGTCCTGTCGCGCTCCGTACGAGCTCGACGAACGCCGTATGCCGGCTGCCGGCGTGAAGATGAGGTGTCCCAAATGCGGAACCTCCTTCCACGTCTCGGCCGATGGCAGTGCTGCGGCTGCACCGCCCCTACCGGTCCGCGCGCCCAAGCTCACCGCCATCGGTGTCGGAGCGCCCGGGGCCGTGGCTCCTCCCCGAGCGCCATCGCGCCCGCCGCCCGCGAAGCGCACCATGGTTGGCGTGGGCATCCCCGGTGCCGACAGCGGGGCCCCGCTCTCCTCCGCCGACCTCGAGTCTTTCGCCCCCTTGGCCCCTCCGGCGGTCCCGGATTTCGGCGTGGATCTGCCCGCGCCTGCGGTGCCTCGTGCGAAGATCGCAGCGCCGATTCCCTCGGGCGTCGATCTGCCCGCGCGCAAGGTCGCGTCGGGTGTGGATCTGCCCGCGCCTGCGGTGCCTCGTCCGAAGATCGCGCCGCCGATGCCGTCGGGCATGGGTCAGGCCGCGCGCCCGCCGTCGTCGGGTGTGGATCTGCCCGCGCCCGCGGTGCCTCGTCCGAAGATCGCGCCGCCGATGCCGTCGGGCATGGGTCAGGCCGCGCGCCCGCCGTCGTCGGGTGTGGATCTTCCGGCGCCCGCGGCGCCTCGTCCGAAGATCGCGCCGCCGATGCCGTCGGGTGTGGATCTTCCGGCGCCCGCGGCGCGCAAGCCGTCGTCAGACGACTTCGGTTTGGACCTGCCCGCGCCGAAGGGCTCGGGTGTGGGTCTGCCCGCGCCCGCGCTGCGCAAGTCGGCGGCGGGTGACTTCGGGGTGGATCTTCCGGCGCCCGCGGCGCGCAAGCCGTCGTCAGACGACTTCGGTCTGGACCTGCCCGCGCCCGCGGCGCGCAAGCCGTCGTCAGACGACTTCGGTCTGGACCTTCCCGCGCCCGCGCTGCGCAAGCCGTCGTCAGACGACTTCGGTCTGGACCTGCCCGCGCCGAAGGGCTCGGGTGCGGACCTGCCCGCGCCGGCGACGCGCAAACCGTCGTCGGACGACTTCGGCCTGGACCTGCCCGCGCCGAAGGGCTCGGGTGCGGACCTGCCCGCGCCGGCGACGCGCAAACCGTCGTCGGACGAGTTCGGCCTGGACCTTCCCGCGCCGAAGATGGGCTCTGGCGGTTTCGATCTGGACCTCCCCGCGCCGGCGACGCGCAAGCCGTCGTCGGACGACTTCGGCCTGGACCTGCCCGCGCCGAAGATGGGCCCTGGCGGTTTCGATCTGGACCTCCCCGCGCCGAAGTCGTCGTCGTCGGATCTCGACCTCGACCTGCCCGCGCCCAAGGGTGGCGGAACGCCCTTCGATGCCTGGGCCGCCGACTCGCCCGCGGGCGGGTCGGGCATGGGCGAGCTGGACCTCGACCTGCCCATGCCCAAGGGACAAGGCGATCTCCCCGGCCCCGCACGTGGCAACGCAGATCTCCCGATGGCGGTGGATCATGGCGACCTGCCCACGCCGGGACATGGAGGGCTGGACCTCCCCGTCGCGTCCGGCCGCCTCGACCTGCCCATGGCGGCGAGCTTCGATCTCGATCTCCCGATGGCTGCTGGGGATGGGGATCTCCCCGTGCCTTCGGCGCGCCAGTCCTTGCCCGCCCTCGAGGACGACGACGGGATGGAGCTCGAGGACGATCTCGCGCTTCCCGAGCCTCGCCGCCGGCCTTCCCTGGATGACGGCTCGCTGAGCGCGGATGGCCTGGAGTCGGATCTCGACTTCTCGCCCGACGGGCGCGCCGGCGCCGGGAGCGTCGGCTTCGGTGACGTCGACCTAGGCGGTGGGGACGAGCTCGAGTTCGCGGATCTACCCGAAGAGGGTCCCGGAGCGTTGCCCACCCGCGGCGTCAGCCCGGACGTGGCGAGGACGAGCCGCGATCGCATCAGCGTGGCGGAAGCCGCCGGGGACCAGGCCAAGCCCAAGGGACGGCGCGGTCTGGTCGTGTTCGCGGCTTTTCTCCTCCTGCTCGTCGCGGTCGGCGCGGGGCTCAAGTTCACGCCCCACGGACTCTTCGGCACGTACGCGCTCGAACGTTTCCTGCCCGACGCGGGCAACGACGCGACGGCGGCGGATGTCATCACTGGCGCCGAAGGACGAGCGGCCAGCGACACCTATCTGGACGTCCGCGCGAGCCTCACGAAGCTGGCCTTCGCGCGGCGCACGGCCGGGCTGAACCGGCGCTTGCTGTCGCGCAGTCTGGTGCACGAATCACTCTATCTCGTGCGCTTCGGCGGCGAGCCCGCCGCGGAGTCGCGCGCCGACGCCATCTACGCGCGCCTGGAGAAGCGCAGCTTCATCGCTCCCGGTGCCGACCTCGCGCAGGCGGCGCACGCTCTACGCCAAGGTCGCCTGCCCGTCGCGTCGACGTTCGCGGCTGCGGCGCGTCGTGAAGGCGCCAACGATCCCTATGTCGATCTGGTAGCCGGCGAGATCGCGTTGGCGCGTGGAGACGCGGCCGCCGCGGCGGAGGCCTTCACTCAGGGCGTCGCCCATGGAGGCGCGGCGCGCGCGCAATGGGGCCTCGCTCGCGCGCTGCTCGCGAGCCACGACGACGGAGCCGGGGCGGCGATCGATCAGACACTGACGCTCAGCCCGGGGCATCTCGCCGCGCGCGTGGCCAAGGCGAACCTGCTGCTCGAGAGCGGTCACCCCGACGAAGCGCTCACCTTCGCGCGCCAGGCCGCGGGTGCGGAACCCGTGGACGGACAGACGCTGGACGGCTCCTCGCCGGACCGGGCGGACGCCTTCACCTTGGTCGGTCGCATCCACGAGACCGCCGGGCGTCGTGGGCAGGCGGTCCAAGCCTATGACTCGGCCATCTCCGTGCAGCCCTTCGCGATCGCGGCCTTGCTCGGCTCCGGTCGCGTGCTCTTCGAGGAGCGACGCTTCCGCGACGCTCTGGGGCGCTTCGAAGCGGCCCAGCAAGCGGCCGCCGCGGACGATGTCACGCCGGGTTCCACACGAACGGCCGTGGCCGACGCCAAGCTCGGAGCGGCCCGGTGCATGCTCGCCCTGGAGCGAACGCAGGACGCCGCGCAGATCCTCAACGCGCTGGCGACCGAGCGACCCGACGACGTCGAGGTGTTGATCGCCCGCGGCCAAGCGGAGCACGCGCTCGAACAGGACGACGCCGCCGAGCAGACCTTCCGTCACGCGATCGAACTGTCTCCGGACTCCTTCGCGGGCTACCTCGCGCTCGCGCAGCTCGACTTCGCGCGCGACGACGCCGACGCGGCGGCGACCATCCTCGCCCAAGCTCGCCAACACGTGCCCGAGACCGCGCAGGTGCGACGCATGATCGGCGAGTCGGAGCTGGCTCGAGAACACCTGCCCGAAGCCGCCGTCGAGTTCCGCGCCGCCCTGGCGCTCGACGCCCACGACACGGGAGCGCTCTTCGGCCTCGCCGTCGCGAGTCGCCGCGATGGGCACCTCGCCGCTGCGGAGCAGAACCTCACGCGCCTGGCCCAGGAGGATGCGTCCTATCCGGGGCTCGCTCTGGAGCGCGGTCGCCTCTTCGAGGCCCGCGGTCAGGCCGATCGCGCAGTGGCCAGCTACACACGCGCGATGGCAGAGCACCCCGACGACGTGGACCTGATGCTTCGACTCGGCGCCGCGCAGGTCGCCGCCGGTCAGATCGACGACGCCGATGCCATGCTCCGGCGCGTCCTGGCTGTTCGTCGCGACTCGCCCGAAGCGATCCACTTCATGGGTCGGGTCGACTACGCGCGCGGCCACTTGCCGCAGGCGCTCGAGCACTTTGCGCACGCGGTGCAGCTCGATCCCGGACGCGGCGAGTACCACCTCTGGCTCGCGCGAGTCGCCCTCGATCAGAACGATCTCGGCAAAGCCAACGAAGAGGTCGGGCTCGCCCTCGAGCGCGACAGCAGCCTCGGCGACGCCTATTGGGTCCGCGGTCGCACGCGCCTGCGCGCCGGCATGGTGCAGGACGCCTTGCTCGACCTCGCGCGCGCCCTCGAGCTCTCCCCGGGTCGCGTGGACGCCTACGCGGATCGTGGCGATTGCTACGACGAGCTGGGTGATCGCGCGTCGGCCATTCGCGAATACGAGCGCGCCATCGCCCTCGACGCTTCCCACGGTCGTTGGTGGTACCGGCTCGGACGCTTGCGCGTGGACGCTGGCCGTCAGGCCGAGGCGCGTTCCGCGTTGGTGCATGCCGTCACCCTCGGGGACGCTGAGACGCGCGCGCCCGCGTGGCTCGCCGACGCGCACCGGCTGACGGGCGACCTGATGCGAGGCTCGGATCGTGCCCGCGCCTTGGCCCACTACCGACGCTATCTCGAGCTCGCGCCCCCGTCCGCGATCGACCGCGCCGACGTGCAGGCGGCGGTCAGTCAGCTCGGCGGCTGAGTCAGAGGCCCGCGCGGGCCGCGACCTTCTTTGCCTGGCGCTCGGCCTCACGCCAGATGCGCTCCGCGTCCATCTCGACGAGCGCGCCGTTCTTCACCCGCATGTGTCCATCGACCACGACGTGTCGCACGTCGCTGGCGCGGCTCGCGTAGACCACGCGGCTGGCCACGTCTCCCGCCGGCCCGCTGTGCAGACCCTCGAGGTCGACCACGGTCACGTCGCCGCGCTTGCCGACTTCCAGCGAGCCCGTCACGTCGCCGAGTCCGAGGACGCGTGCGCCGTCGATGGTGGCCATCGCCAGCGCCTCCATGGCCGGCATCGCGGCGGCGTCTCCCTCGCGCGCCTTGGCGAGCAAGCTCGCGCTGCGCAGCTCCGTGAAGGGATCCATGCGGTTGTTGCAGGGCGCTCCGTCCGCGCCCAGGCCCACGACCACGCCTGCCTCGCGCAGCGCGCTCACCTCGGCGATGCCGCTGGCCAGCTTCAAGTTGGCGCTGGGACAGTGCACCACCCGCGTTCCGTCCTTGGCCAGGCGCCGACGCTCGGCGGCGCGCAGCCACACGCCGTGGGCCAAGACCGCGCGCTCTCCGCGGACGCCGTACTCCGCCAGGGCCGCGATGTCGTCCATGCCGGTCAGCTCACGCACGGCCTCGCGTTCCGCGCGCTGCTCGGCCGCGTGCGTATGGACGAGGGTGCCGAGCTCGTCCGCGGCGGCGGCGGTCTCCCGCATGAGCTGCTCCGAGCACGAGAGGATGAAGCGCGGGGCGAAGGCGTAGCCCAGGCGTCCGTCCGCGGCGCCATGCCAGCGACGATGGAGGCGCAGGCTCTCGCGCAGACTCTCGACGCGCTTCTCGCGCAGACCCTTCGGCACGCCCTGGCCGCGATCCATCATCGCCTTGCCGCTGAAGCCGCGAATCCCGGCCTCGCTCATGGCCTCGAAGATGGCGTCCTGATGCCGCACCGTGCCCATGTCGAGGATGGTCGTCGTGCCTGCGAGCAGCATCTCGGCCAGCCCGAGTCGCGCCGAGGCGGTGAGGGAAGCGCGGTCGTGCGCGCCCTCCAGAGGCCAGATGCGCTTCCGCAGCCAGGGCAGGAGCGGCATGTCGTCCGCCATGCCACGGAACAGCGCCTGGCAGAGGTGCACATGAGCCTGCACCAGCCCGGGCATCACCACGGCGCCCTCGGCGTCGAGGACGCGCGCCGGAGCGCCGCCCGGATCCTTGCCCAGCACCAGGATGCGTCCGTCGCGGATGCGCAGATCGCCCTTCAGGACTCGCCTCTTGGCGTCCATCGTGAGCAACGTCCCGCCGCGTATCAGCAGATCCATCAATCTTCCCTCCGGCTCGCGAGGTCGGCGGCTTGGAAGGCGTGGGGCAGCAGCTCCGAGGCGTTCGTCTTCAGCAACCCGCCCTCAACACCGCGCGATTGGATGGGCAGCTCCGGCGCGAATTCGTGCAGCACTTGTCGGCACATCCCGCAGGGTGAGGTGGCCTCCGCGCCGTTCGCGACCACCACCAGGGCCTCGAAGTCTCGCGCCCCCGCGGTCACGGCCGCAGCCACCGCGCTGCGCTCGGCACACAGGCAGAGCCCGTAGCTCGCGTTCTCGACGTTGGTGCCCGTGAAGACGCGGCCATCGTGTGTGAGCAGGGCCGCGCCGACACGGAAGCGGGAGTAGGGCGCATACGCATGCTCGCGCGCCACCCTCGCCGCTCGTGTCAGAGCGTCCCAGTCGACGACTGGACCGGTCTCGCCGGAGCCGCTCATCCCATCCTGCGCAACGTGGCCCCGAGCAGGGAGACGAATCGGTCACGCACTCGATCCGCCGTCTCCTGCACCTCTTCGTGATTCAAGGTCGCGCCCCCGAGTCCGGCGGCGGCGTTGGTGATGCAGGAGAGTCCGAGCACGCGCGCGCCCATGTGCCGGGCCGCGATCACCTCGAGCACGGTGCTCATGCCCACGGCGTCCGCGCCCATGCGATGCAGCATGCGGATCTCCGCTGGCGTCTCGTAGGACGGACCGAGCAGTCCCGCGTACACGCCATGCTGAAGCTCGATCCCGAGCGCCCGCGCGCCCTCGGCGGCGAGCTCGCGCAGAGTCGCGTCGTACGCCGTCGTCATGTCGACGAAGCGCGGTCCCAGGCTCTCTTCGTTGGTCCCGATGAGCGGACTCATGCCCGTGAGGTTCAGGTGGTCTTCGATCAGCATCAGGTCGCCGACCGCGAAGCGCGCCGCGATGCCGCCGGCGGCGTTCGTGATCATCACCTGCTCGGCGCCCAGCGCGATCATCAGCCGCGCCCCGAAGACCGCGTCCTGGGGCGAGTGGCCCTCGTACAGGTGGACGCGACCCTGCATGGCCACGACCGAGACGCCCTCGGCCTCACCCAGGACGAGGTTGCCCGCGTGACCTGCGACGCGAGATTGGGGCATGCCCGGGATCTCGGCGTAGGGAATTCGCGTCGCATCTTCGACCGTATCCGCCCAGCTGCCCAGGCCCGAGCCCAGGATCAGGGCGACGTGGGGTCGACGGGTGGTCTTCTCCCGCACGGCGGCCGCAGCCAGGTCGATGCGTGCCCGTTCGCTCGCTTCCATATTCATGGCGGCGGATCATATCAGCCCGTCAGGGAAACGCTCGGGAAAGCCTGCGCGGCTGAGGGCCTCGTGGAACTTCGGGTGGACGACGCGGTCTGATGGGCGTGCAGGGCCGTGGCAACCAGATGTGGGCTTCCTCTCCCGGTCGCGCGACGCGGGCCTCGACAGTGACTACTCTATGGGTGTGACTCCCGAAATCGACCGAGGGGCCTACGGCCTGTGGCCCTCCGAGCAGGTGCTCTGGCACGGGCGCGCGGTCGGGGGCGCGCCACTGGACTCGCGCGTCCGCGTCGCCGCCGTCAGCTTCGCGATGCTCGGCGTGATCGCCGCGCTCTTCGCCGCGCTCCTCTACGTCGCGGAGCTGCCGGGGACGCGTGATCTCGTCAGCCTCGGCGCGCTCTTGCTCGCCTTCTCCGTCGGCTCGGTCTTGCTGCCCCACTGGCTCTCCGACGGGCTCGAATACGTCGTCACCGACAGCCGCGTCTTCACGCGACGTGGTCGCCACATGCGTCAGATGGAGCGCGCCGACATCACCTTCGGGCGCCTGCGCTGGAGCACCTCCATGCCTCGCCTGGGCGACCTCGAGTTGGTGATCGCCGTCCCCTTCGGCCCGCTCTCGCGCAAGCAGAAGCTCACGCTCCGGGCCGTGCGCGATCCCGAGTCCGTGTTCGCGATCATCCGTGGCCACGCGCCGCGACCCGGCGCCGACGACCGAGAATTGCCGCTGGTGGAGCGGCTCGATCCTGGCGAGGAGGTGATCTGGGGAGGTCGCCCCACGGGGCGCGCCATCGGCTGGCGCGAGCTCGCCACCGCGGCCCTCGGGCTCTTGGGCTGCGTGCTCGCCTTCGCCTACGCCCACGCCGTCTTCTTCGCGCTCGCCGATCTCGAGCGCATCGGTCTGCCCGTGCGCTCGTGGACCTGGGTGCTGTTCTTCCTCCCCGTCACCCTCAGCTTCCTGTCGATCCTCGGCGTCGGCGCGTGGCTCGTGTGGTGGGGTCTGTTCCGCGCGCGCATGCTCGCCATCGAGACCGACTACGTGTTGACCGATCGACGGCTGCTGATCCGGCGCGGCCCCGTAGAATTCTCCGTCGAGCGCAAGCGCATCGTCGACGCGGCTCTGACCCCCGCGGGCGAGGGACGCTACAACGTGTTCTTGATGCTCGACGCGCCGCGCGGGCACGCCCTGGCCATCGGCGGTGCGCTCTCGAGGGTGGCGCCACCACGCGATGCCGTGGCCCCCGTGCTCTACGCGCTCGGTGACGCGGAGCGCCTGTTGAACCTGATGTTCGGCGAGCAGCCGCGGCCCTCCGACCCCGGGCAGTGAATCTCGCGCGCGCTCGCGCGTCCCATGGGAGCCCCAGGGGCTGAAGTCCCTCGTCATCTTCGATCGGGGGCGTGGTGGGGGCGCCGCGTCCGCGCTGTCCAATGAGGCTTTTCATGAAGTTCAGGCGATTTCTCTCTGTCGCGGGGGCGCTCGCGTCCGGTGCGGTCTTGATCGGTGCCAGCGGTTGCACGATCACCACCAGCAGGGCCCGGGTCCATGCGCCGCCGCCCGTGACCGTCGAGGCGCAGGTGGCAGCGCCAACGGCGCAGATTCAGGTCCAGGTCGCGGCTCCCCAGCTGGCCACCGGCGTGACCGTCGTGGAGGCGAGCTGTGCGCAGGGCGCGGCTGAGGTCTGCAACGGCCTCGACGACAACTGCAACGGTCAGATCGACGAAGGCTGCGGCTACTCGTCCGGCAACATCCAGATCACGATGTACTGGAACACGGGCGCCGACCTCGATCTCTACGTCACGGATCCCGCGGGCGAGACCATCAGCTACTCGCATACGACGACCAACTCCGGAGGCGAGCTCGACCACGACGCGCGCGGTCAGTGCAACGCCAGCCAGGAGAACAACACGATCGAGAACGTGTTCTGGAACAACCCGAACCCGCCCAGCGGCGCCTATCAAGTGGCCGTGCACTACTGGGGTGAGTGCAACAGCCACGCGGGTCCGACGACCGCGACGATCTCCATCGCCGTCGGCGGCCGCATCATCGGCGCGTACAACTACACGCTGGCTCCGCAACAGCGCGCCACCGTGGCGACCTTCCAGATCCCCTGACGAGTTCGCGGTCACCGAAGCCTCCCGCCAGCTCTTGCGGCGGGAGGCTGTCGGTTCACCTCGACGTTCCCATCGTTCGTAGCGCGCGGCTCGGCCCTCGTCGCTCTGTGCCGCGGCCGCACGGGTCATGGGCGGTCGGCATCGCCGGGCGGTCGCAATTCTCGAGAGGAGTTCTACGCTGAGGCGGCCACGCGCTCGGGCGATCCGAGCCGAAGCCGCCCACGATGACCCCTCGCCTCCTCAGCGCTGAACCTCCCTCGCCCGGCCGGACGGCGTCGACCTGGCTGGCTCGCCTCTCGCCCGTGCTCGTGGTCGGCGCGATCTGGGCCGTCGCTGCCCTGGCCTACGCCGATTCGTCGCCCTCGCGCGTCGCCATCGCGCTGGCGCTGACCTTCGTGCCCTACGGCTTCTTCGCCCTGGGCGAGGTCGGGCGACCTCTGTCCCTGCGCGCCGTGCTGGGGCTGGCGTCGGTCGCGGCGCTGCCTCTGGTCTTCGCGCCGCCGACGCTCTCCGACGACGTCTTCCGCTACCTCTGGGATGGCCACGTCGCGCTCTCGGGCGTCGATCCCTATCGCTACGCGCCGGATGACTCCGCCCTGGCCTCGCTGCGCGACACAGCCTGGGCGCGCGTGAACCACCGCGACATCCCCACCATCTACCCACCGCTCGCGCAGTTCCTCTTCCTGCTCGCCGCCGCGCTGGGGCATGGCAAGGCCGTGATCGCCGCCGCCGCTCTGGCGGCCCACCTGGGCGTCACCGCGCTGGTCGCCAAGCTCGCGCCCGGCGATCGCCTGCGCGCGGCGAGGCTGTACGCGCTGAACCCGCTGGCGCTCGCGGAGTCCGCCTTGGCTGGTCACGTGGACGTCTTCGTGGGGCTCCTGCTCGCGGCCTCCGTGTACGCGCTGGGTCGACGTCGTGGCCTGTGGGCGGGTCTCTTCGCTGGCCTGGCGAGCGGCGTGAAGCTCGTGGGCGTGGTGCTCTTGCCGCTCTTCGGCGCGCGCCACCGTCGCGGCGCGGCGCTGGCTGCGTTGCTCAGCGTCGCCGCCCTCGTGCCTCTGCTGAACGCGGGTCACGGCTCTGGCGTCACGGGAGGCTTGGGCCAGTACGCGCGCCGCTGGCAGGGCAACGCGGGCCCCTACGCGCTGCTCGACGCTGGCCTGACGCGCGCCCTCGAGGCCGCGGGCGAGGCGCAACACGCGCCGCCTGGGCACGTGCACCTGACCGTCCTGCGGCCTGCGCTTCAGGCTCTGCGGGGCACCTTCCTCGACCCTCGGGCCTCCCTGGTCGGCGAGAAGAAGGAGACGCCGGACGTCAGCGATTTTCTGGCGGGCACCGTCGCGGGCCTGGTGCTCCGTCCCATTATCGTGGCCTTCGTGCTGTTCCTGGGCTTCGCGCTCACACGCCGCGGCTGGCCCCCGCTTCACGCGGCTCGAGCCGTGCTCCTGGCCGGTCTGCTGCTCGCGCCCCAGGTGCACCCCTGGTACCTGCTCTGGCTCCTGCCGCTCGAGGTCGCGTCGGGTGGGCTCGCGGGGCTGGTGTGGTCGGCGACCATCCTGCTCGCCTATGCGCCGCTGGATGCATGGTTGGCGTCGCGCCAGTGGGTCGAGCGTCCGCTGCTGCTCTGGGTGGAATACGCCCTCGTGATCGGGGCGCTCGGCCTGGAGTTCGGCCTGCGTCGTGCACGGCTCGTCGACGTTCCGTCGTCGTCCGCCAAGGGTGACGGTGAATCGTCCGCGTCGCGGACCCCCGCGCATGTTGACCCCTCGGCGGCGAGATCCTAGTCTTCGGCCCCCTGCGCGTTAGTTCCATACCAAATATTCCGGTGCTCCCGCGGTCCAATCCGGGAAGGTAGAGCAAGATGGAATCGATCCCTGCCGAAATCGAAGAGCGCTTCAAGGTGCTCCAGCCCCTCGCATCCAGCCCCACAGGCGCGCTCTTTCGTGTCGAAGACATGCGCGGCGGACGCCAAGGCGTGCTCAAGCTGATCTCTTCTTCCACCTCGAGCACGACCTCGGAGAAGCAGCGCATCAAGCGCGAGCTGGTGAAGCAGACGACCCTCGACGACCCGCACCTCGCGCTGCCGATCGTCACGGGTGAGGCCGAGGGAGGTCTCTGGCTCTTCCGCGAATGGGTCGAAGGCAAGACTTTGCGCACGCGTCTGGCCGATGGACCGCTCTCCGCTTCCGACGCCTTGACCGTGACCGCGCAGGTCGCGCGCGCCCTCGACGAGCTGCATCGCGCGGGCTTGCTCCATCGCGACCTCAAGCCCGAGCACATCGTGTTGTGCGCGGGGGAGGGCGGCGTGCAGAGCGTCACGCTCCTGGACGCGGGTCTGGCCGCGAAGATCGAGACCGACTCCGTCTTCGACGTGCTGGGCACGCCCGCCTACGTCTCGCCGGAGCAGGCCAAGGGCAAGCTCGTCAGCTTTCGCAGCGATCTCTACGCCCTCGGCTGCGTGCTCTTCGAGATGGTCACCGGCTCGGCGCCCTTCGAGGGCGACAGCGCCGCGGCTGTTCTTGCCGCCCACGCGGATTCGCCGGCGCCCGAGGCGCCCGCCAGTCTGCCCCAGGGAGCGCGCGATCTCCTCAACTCCTTGCTCGCGAAGGATCCTCGCGACCGGCCCTTCTCGGCCCAGCAGGTGAGGCGCGCCCTCGATCCCTTCGTGCCCGAGCAGCTCCGCTCCGGCCTCGCGTCCAGCGTGCCCGCTCACAAGGCGACGATCCTGGGCATGCCCGCGGTGACGGGCAACCGTCCCCCCGAGCCACCTTCGGGTGAGCACCCGATGGGGGTTTCCGCCAGCAAGCCTCCGCCTCCGCCGAGCATGTCGCCGCCCAGGCCGCCGAGCATGTCGCCGCCCAAGCCGCCCGCCGAGCCGGTCAAGGCCGCTCCTCCCGAGGCCAAGGTCAACCCGGACAAGACGCAGCAGCTCTCGGCCGTGGACATCCTCGAGGAGGAGGTGCTGGCCAAGCACCCCACCTCCGTGCCGCCGCCTCCCCCGAGCGCGAGCAAGCCGCCCGCTCCTCCGAGCGCCTCCGTGCCGCCGGCCCAGCCTGTCGCCGCCGCTCCCGAGCCCGCACCAGAGGCCGCCGCTCCGGCGCAGGCCGCTCCGGCCCAGGCCGCTCCGGTGGCTGCCGCAGACGACGGCGCCGATGGCATGACGCACAAACTGCCGGCGCCCGCCAGCGTGCCGCCCCCTCCGCCCGGCGCGAGCGCGCCCGTGGCGGCGCCGCCCACGGACGGACTCGACTACGACGATCTCGCCGAGACCATCGCGCGGGACGCACCCGCCTCGCTCGCCGGCATGGAGGCCGTCGTCGGCTCCTACGCCGCCGTCACCGACCCCTCGCCCACGCCCGCCGTGGCGGTGGCGCGCGATCCGTCGCCGACGCCGGCGGCACCCGTCGTGGCCCAGACTCCCGCCCCGACTCGCAGCAGCGGAGTGCTCATCGGTGTTGGCGTTCTCTTCCTGCTCGGCTGCCTGGTGCTGGCGGGCACCGCCTACTTGATCTTCGGTCGCAACCAAGGGACCGAGGCCGTCGCGAGCGCGCCGCCCACCATGCCCTCGCGGCCCGCCGCGCCTCCGGTGCGGGTCACAGCGCCTCCGACGCCCCCCGCTGCGGCCAATACCGGCAAGCCTCCGATCACGGGTGAAGCCCCGAGTCAGCCCGGTCAGGACCAGGCCGCCGCCGAGGCCGCCGCGGCCGAAGCGCAAGCGGCTGCGGACGCGCAAGCCGCCGCGGAAGCCCAGGCCGCCGCAGACGCTCAAGCCGCCGCAGACGCTCAAGCCGCCGCAGACGCCGAGGCGCAGGCCCGTGCCGACGCCGAAGCCGCCGCCGCCGCCAATGGGGACACGGCGTCCGCCCAGGCGGACGACAACGCAGGACGTCGGCCTTCTCGTCGTCATCACGCGAGCTCCAACGCTTCCTCCATGGCCGCTAGCTCGATGGACTCTGGAGGCAGCGCCTTCGAGCAGATTCGCACTCAAGCGCGCGAACTCTATGGCCAGCGTCGCTTCGCGGAGGCGGCCGTCGCCTATCGTCGCGCCACGGTCATGAACCCCAGCCACGCCGGTTCCTTCGCGGGTCTCGGCGCGTCTCTGCTCGCGGCTCACGACGCGCGCGGCGCTGTCGCGGCCTACCAGCGAGCCGTGCAGCTCTCCCCGACACGCGCCTCCTTCTACACCGCCCTCGGCAACGCCTACGTCGCCGGTGGCGATCGCAACCGCGCCCGCCAGGTCTACCAGCGCGCTCTGGCGCTCGACCCGACCAACGCCTCGGCCCGTCAAGCGCTCTCCCAGCTCTAGCAGCCTGTCGAGCAACCTCGGAGCGTCCTCCAATGCGAGGGCGCGATCCGAGGTTCATCGAGCGCCGCCGCGGGTGAGCCGCCGGTCGGCGTGCCGACGTGTTCCTTGCGGCACCGACGACGTGTGCGCGCGACGCGTTCGCGCCAGCAGCGCTCCTTCAGACACCGACGATGGCCGACCCGGACCCAGCGGGCGCAGGGACTAGCGGCCGCGGTTCCCCGAGCCTTGGCCTCCGTCACGGCCGCGGTCGGGTCGGCGTGCGCCGTAGCTCGGCTCGGCGCGCTCTCGCCCTTCGCGCGGGCCGTGGCCATCCCGCGGGCCGTGGCCATCGCCCTCCGGCTTGCCGAAGGTGCGTGCACCGGCTTGGCGATCTTCCACCAACGAGTTCATGCGTCGGCCCATCTCGAGCAGAGCCTGGGGCGCGCTGTCGACCTCCAGCTCGAAGACCAACGACTGGCCGCCAGGCGCCGGTCTGATCTTGGCGGAGAGCTCGGCATCGATCAGAGCCGCAAGCGAGCGCACCCAGATGGCGGCGGCTTCGTCCGAGACCGGATCGAGCGCCACGCCCATCGCCTCGGCCCCGCGCTCGGCGCGCGCTTGCGCTTCGCTCGCGGGCAGGTCCAGAAACTCCACGCCCACGGCGTCGAAGCTGGTCAGGCTGCGTCCCCGCCACAGTCGGGCCAGCCAGAGCACGGCCAGCGCCTCGTCGGCCTGGGCGCTGAGCGCGTCGTCCGCCAACAGGGCGCGGGTTTGCTCCAGGTGCTGGTCGAACACGAGGCGCGCGTCGCGGTTGGCCACGCCGGGGATCAGCGCCGCCGCACGCGGATCGCGCAGACGCGGGCGTCGACGGGGTGGCGGTAGGCGTTTCTCGTCGCTGCGGGCGAATTCCTCGAGCTCGGGGGGGAGCCGTTTGCGGTCCGCCGGTGCCCTGCGCACCACCGTCGGGACCTCCGGCTTCTTCTCCCGCTTCGAACGTGCCTTGGCCATGGCCGGCGGGTATAGCACGGGCGCGCCCAAGCACATGGATCCGGCGGCGATCAGGGTGCAGAAAGAAACCTGCCAGATTCGACTTGCGGGGCTCGCCGATCTCCTTAGACTGCACGCCCCTCGCTTCCAGGCGAGCAGAAACGAATGGATTCAGCCATGTACGCAGTCATTCAGACCGGCGGCAAGCAGTACCGGGTCAGCGAAGGCGACAAGCTTCGCGTCGAGAAGCTCGTCGGTGACGTAGGCAGTGAGATCGTCTTCGAGGACGTCCTCATGCTCGGCGGCGACGCCGTCTCGGTCGGTAAGCCCACGGTCGCGGGCGCTTCGGTCACGGCGGAGATCGTCGCTCAGGACCGCGCCAAGAAGATCATCGTCTTCAAGATGCGCCGTCGTAAGCGCTATCAACGCAAGAATGGACACCGCCAGCCCTATACGGAGCTGCGCATCACCGGCATCAGCGCCTAAAGCGGAGCGAACAGATGGCACATAAAAAGGGTCAGGGATCTTCGCGTAACGGTCGCGATTCCAAGGCGCAGTATCGTGGCGTCAAGGTCTTCGGAGGCCAGGAGGTCTCCGCGGGCAGCATCCTGGTTCGCCAGGTGGGCTCCAGCTTCCACGCCGGCTCGAACGTCGGCGTCGGCAAGGACTACACGCTCTGGGCCAAGATCGATGGCTACGTGAAGTTCGAGCGCAAGGGCAAGACCGGCAAAAAGGTCAGCGTCTACACCGCCGAAGCCTAGTCTTCAGCGTGGAGCGCGGGTCCATCCCGCACATTCGAGAGCCGCCGCGGAGCATTCCCCGGCGGCTCTGTCGTCTCTGCAGATCGCGGCTCGACCGCATCGCGGCTCCAATCATGCGCGGTGGCGTTCGCGTCTGCACCCTCGCTAGGGATACGTTATTGTTTCTCCGTGCAGCTTCACCTTCCCCTCCCTGAACTGACGCTGGCCGAGGCCGGCGCCGAGCCGCCCGCTCCTTCCCACCGCATCTTCTGCAACCGCAGCCTGCGCCTCGATCGCGTCGAGTGGGTGGGCTTCGACATGGACTACACGCTCGCCGTGTACGACCAGTTCGAGATGGATCGCCTCAGCATCGAGGTCACGGTGCGGAAGCTGGTCGAGAAGGGCTACCCGGAGGCGCTGCTCTCCATGCCCTACCGCACGGACTTCGCCATTCGTGGTCTGCTGGTAGATCGCAAATACGGCAACGTGCTCAAGATGGATCGCTACCGCTACGTGAAGCGGGCGTACCACGGGCTCGTCGAGCTCAGCCTCGAGGAGCGCCGCCGCCTCTACCACAGCCGTCGGCTGCAGCCGGCCTCGCGCCGCTACCATTGGGTCGACACCCTGTACGCCCTGTCGGAGGTCGCGGTCTACGTCGCGGCCATCGACGCCCTCGAGGCGCGCGGGCAGGACGTGGACTACGCCGGGCTCTTCGCCGACGTGCGCGCAGCCATCGACGCCGCGCATCAGGACGGAAGCATCCTCGACACGATGCTCGCGGATCTCCCGCGCTACGTGCGCCGCGATCCCGAGATGCCGCGCGCGCTGCACAAGCTCCGCAGCTCCGGCAAGCGCCTCTTCTTGCTCACCAACAGCCACGCCGACTACACGGCGCGCATGATGGACTACCTCTTCGAGCAAGGTCCTTCCGAGTATCCCTCGTGGCGGAACTACTTCGAGGTGATCATCACGGCCGCCAAGAAGCCGAGCTTCTTCACCGAGTCGTCACCGCTGATGGAGACGGGCAACGGCGAGCACACGCCCGCCACCCGCTTCGAGCGCGGCAAGATCTACGCGGGTGGACACCTCGCCCTGCTCGAGCGGCACCTCGGCGGTGGCGGCGATCGCGTGCTCTACGTGGGTGACCACATCTACGGCGACGTGCTGCGCGCGAAGAAGGAGAGCGCGTGGCGCACGGCCATGATCATCCAGGAGATGGACGCCGAGCAGATGGCCCTCGAGGCATGCGGTCCGCAGCTCGAACGCATGGACGAGCTCGATGACGTGCGCGACGCGGTCTACGACGATCTACACGAGCATCAGGTCCGCCTGAAGGAAGTCAGCCGGGCACGCGACGAGCTCCGTGCCACCGGGGAAGCGTCGACCGAGCTCGACAGCGCGCGCGTTCTGCATCGCCACGCCATCGACCGCCTCAAGGCGCGCCTGCGCTCCGCCGACGCCGAGTACTCGCGTCTGGAAGCGGAGGTGGGCCGCGCCTTCCACCCCTTCTGGGGTCCCGTCTTCAAGTCCGGCCCGGAGGTCTCTCTCTTCGGCAATCAGGTGGAGCAGTACGCCTGCCTCTACACCGCCCGCGTGTCCAATCTCGATTCCTACTCGCCCATGCACTACTTCCGCAGTCCTCGCGATCGCATGCCCCACGAACTCTAGCGGATCTGAGCCACCGAGTTTCGGGCGATCTCGAGCAGACGGCTTCATGGACCTCCAGGACGGGAAGGGCTCGAGCCGAGGATCCTCGCGTTTCGTCGACGCGTCACTTTGCCCGCCGGGAGAATTCGGTGATAATGGCGGCTCGCGTGGTCTGTTCCGCGCGGAGGGATACATGATGCGATACGCGATGGCTTGGACGCTCGTCGGGCTGATGCTCACGGTGGGCTGTGGAGACGACTCGGGGAACCCGGACAGTGGCGCCGATGCGGCGACCGACGCGTCCACGGACGCGGCCCGGGACGCCACGGTCGACTCCGGTCACGACTCGGGACCCACCGACGCGGGCGTCGACGCCGTGGCGGACGCGGGCACGGCTGCCTGTGATCCCTACACCGCGGGCAGCTGCCCTGCCGGACAGAAGTGCTCCGTCGTCCTGGCCTACGCCCCCGACGACACTCTGGACACCATCAGCTTCGGCTGCGTCGACGCCGACCGCGCCAAGGGTGAAGCCGCGCCGTGCTCCATCAATCGCGACGCCACGCCGGACAACCTCACGGACAACAGCATCGCGGATGACTGTCAGCAAGGGCTCTTCTGCTACAGGTCCGAGAGCGCGCCGGGCGTGAGCGTGTGTCGTCCCATGTGCGACGGATCGACCACGGATTGTGGCAACGGGCGCTACTGCATCGGCCTCAACAGTGACCCCTACTTCGGGCTCTGCCAGATGGCTGAGGGCTGCGATCCCGTCTTCCAGACGGGCTGCGGTGGTGGGGAAGCCTGCTACGTGATCGGCGCGACCAACGGAGACCTGCTCGGCACCTGCTTCTCGCCCAGCACACCGGATGGCGGAATGCCCGCGGCCGTGGGCGCTCCCTGCATGTACCTCGACAGCTGCCAGGCGGGCGCCGGCTGCTTCCCCGAGGCGCTGCCGGATGGCGGCTTCGGCGACGCCCTCTGTCGCTCCTTCTGCACCGTGGGCGACGCCGGCATGCCCGACGCGGGTTCGATGGACGGTGGAGTCGCCGACGCGGGTCCCTTCACGGGTAGCTGCGCGGGCAGCGCCACTTGCCTCGCCATCGAGCATGGCGACGCGGGCGTGCTCGTGCCGACCGTTCCCGGTCGCTGTCAGTAGCTCCGCCAAGCGGCACGGCGGCCTAGGGACCGCGTGCCAAACAAGCGCAGACCGGCCTCGAGCCCGCTATCCGAAGCGGGTCCGGGGCCGTGACGCGTGACCATGGCCGGCCGTCACGTGTTCACGAGACCACGTGCGGCCGAGAGCCGAACGCCAGGCGAGACCACGCGTGCTCGTCCCGCATCCTGCGCCGGGCTCCTCAGTAGGGCCCACGGGCCGATGCCAATGCGCCAGCGACGAAGGGCAAGCAGGCGAGCGCCGGCCGAAGGCCACGGGTCCATGCCGATCCACCAGCGAGGATGGGCAAGCGGGCGCGCAGCGCCGGTGGAAAGGCCACGGGTCCATGCCAATGCGCCAGCACCGATAGGCAAGCGGGCCGAGGGCCCCCGCGCGCAGCGCCGGCCGCAGGCCGGGCGACCTTGGGAGGGGGTCCCCTACCGCGGCCGCCCGCGGAAGGGGGAGGGTCTGGAACAGACCCTCCAACCAATCATCAGTGGAGCTGAGGGGGATCGAACCCCTGACCTTCGCACTGCCAGTGCGACGCTCTCCCAGCTGAGCTACAGCCCCGAACAACGGGACGCTTTATTTGCCCAAGCGGGGCGCCGTGTCAACTGCTTTATGGCCGTCCGAGCGACGGCCGCCAGAGCCCGGCACCCCAGAAGTTTGACCACCGCGCCCCTCGACACGAAGCTGAGGGGTGGTGCGACGCTCCGAGCCAGACCGGACCCGCGTACAGGCCGGCACGAGGGCCCTCTCCCTCATGGTGCTCTGCGGTCTGTTGGCGACGGCTTGCGCGCCTGCCGCGGACGCCGACCTGCTCCACCTGCGTGGAATCACGTCCGAGGTGCTCGAGTCGGGCGACAGCCTCGGCATCCTCGGTGACGCGCTCCCGCTCGACCGCGGCGGCCGATGCCAACTCGTCGGGCAGCTTCATGCTCCAGGGCGCGCGCCCCAATCCGTCGACGTCGAGGTTCCGCTGCGCGTGACCTCGGGCTCGATGGCACGCACGGCACCTCTCGCTCGCTCCGCCTCCGTCTTCGCTCAGCGTGGCACCTTCGTCGGCCGCGTTCGAGTCTCCTTCTCCTCCGCGGCGTCCGGGGCGTCCGTCGCGGGCGCTTCGCAGGTCACGGGCGCGCTCGCCAACGTGCGCTTCGACGTCCAAGGCGACGTGGCCTCTCCGCTGGCGAGCCAGATCGCCTCCGAGCATCGCGCGCGCGCCTTTGCCAGCGCCTCGGGTCTCGAATTCGTGCCCGTCGACGCCGACGGAGAAGGGCTCTCGGTGCAGAGCGTGCGCCCGGACTCGGACGCCGCGCGGGCGGGTCTGCGTCCCGAGGATACGCTGACGGCGCTGGGGGAGTTGAGGCTGCTGGCGCTCGCGGACTTCCAGCCGCCGCCGGGCAGCGAGTGCGTCAGCCTCCGCTTCGAGCGCGCCGGCGTCGTTCAACAAGCGTCCCTCGGCGTAGGGACAAGCGAACGGGATCCGCTCCGTGGTGTGGCGCTCGCCTTCGCGGGACTCCTGTTGTGCGCGTCCTTGTTGCTCTCCCCGCTCACGCGCCTCGTCGATCCGGCGAGACCCGCACTCGAGCGTGCTCCACGCTGGCGGCTCCGATACCTCCTCTACGCGGGGATCGCCTTCGGGCTCCTGTGCGCGGCGGCACGTGCCCTGGCGTGGCTCGACCTCGACTTGCTCGCGTCGTCCGGCTTGCTCGTCCTGCTCGGCGGCGCGGCGGCGTTTGGCGATCGCGGCACGCGCTTCGGATCGACGCTGCGCGTCCTTCGACGCGTGTTGGTGGTGGAGGCGCCCACCCTGGCCATCGTCGCCATCGCGCTGCTCTCCTTCGGCGCGTCCCGGGTCTCGGAGCTGGCCCTCGTACAGACCGCGTCTCCGCTGCCCTGGGCCTTGGGCCTGGATCCGCTGGCGACCGTGGCGGCGGCGGCCTTCTTCGTCGCGCTCGCGCGTGGAGCCACCACCACCACGATCTCGCGGGCGGGTCTGCTGCTCTTCTCGGCTCGCCGCGTCTGGGGTGCGGCGCTCTTCGTGGCCCTCTTCTGCGGCGGTTCGTCACTGGACCTCCATCACCCCGCGGGCGCGCTGCGCTTCGCCTTCGAGGCCGTGATCGTGTGGTCGCTAATTGAATGGGCCGCGCACGATCTCTTGCCGCGGGGCCGTCTCTTGCTTCCGGGCCTCGCGCTCGCCACCTTCGCGCTCGGCCTGGCACCGGATCCCGTGCGCGCGAGCTTGCCGCGAGGCGCGGAGCTCGCGGCCGGTCTGCTGCTCACCCTCGCGCTCTTCGGCCTGGTCTTCGCCTCACGTCTGCGACGGCGCACGCCTCCACGCTGGCTCGTGCACCCTTTCCTCTGAGGCGCGCCGACTAGCGAGCGTGGCGATGCGCGGAGAACGCGCCGCCCGTGATCTCGTCGAGTAGCGCGTCGAGCTGCTGGATCATCACCAAGCGCTCGACGGAGCGGGCACCGAGCAGATCGCGCTCGAGCTGCAGGCGACGACGTCGGAAGTAGAGTTCGACCACGGTGCGGATGAGCTCCGAACGCTCCAGGGCGAGGCTCCGGCGTTCGCGCGCCCAGGCGACCTCGTCCGGACCATAGGCGAGCTGGTCGAGGCGGAAGGTGAGCGTCGCCTCGAAGGAGAGATCGGCCGCCGTGGACAAGCGCGTGGTGTCGCCCGTGAGCTGAGAGGAGGCGTCCTGTCCCAGGCCACGTCGCACGCCGAAGCGGACGCTGGGTAAGAGCCCACTGCGCCGCCCGCGCCTCAGGGCCTGGTCGGCGCGCGCAGGCGCGGTGTCCGCGAGGTTCAAGGCCCAGCCCACGACGCGATGCACGCTGGGTTCGTCTCCGTAGCTCGCGAGAGCCGCCGCCAACGCGTCCGCGGAGGGCTCCGGTTGCTGGGGCGTCGGTTGTTGTGCGGCGACCAGGTTCGGCACCGCAATCGCGTGGATCATGGCGCAGAGCAGAGCCCGTGCTGCACGCGCGCCGGACATGGGAGACGCGCTCATGGCCTCACCTCCCGCGAGGTCTCTCGACGCATGGCGGCTAGGCGTTGACGTTCAAGGGCGCCGCAGATGGCCGAGGCGAGGCAGGGCGGTGGGCCCGGCAGCGGGGTCGCCGGAGGTCGGCTGACGGCGGCCGGAGCGGGCGGTGGCTGCTTCACCACGGTGGCGAGAATCAGCGCGTAGCGCTCGGCGTGCGCGCTGGCGACGAGCCCGTTGCTGGTTTGCGTGACGGTGCGTCCCGCGGTGATGCTGAGCTGCGGCACCAGACTCCCTGCGCCGCAGCCCTGAAAGAGCAGGAGCAGAAAGGGCAGGGCCCGCTGGAGGTCGAAGCGCATGGCATCTCATCGGCCCCGCAGCGCGAGAGTTGTCTGGCGATGCTAGCCGGGAGGCAGCATCGCCGCGTGCGCCAGGGAGTGGAAGCCGGACTCGAGCTCGAGTCCCAGGGCGACTGCGGTGTGCGCGCCGGGGGGAAGATCCGAGAGCACCCAATGGCCCTCGCGATCCGCCGCGCAGGATCGCAGCTCACGCGAGACGAACTCTCCCTTGGACGGGAAGACGATCAGCGCGCGCGCCATGAGCGGGGAGCGCGAGGACAAGAGCGCGCGGGAGACCTCGAGCTTCTGGGCGTCGAGGTCCCAGCTGATCAACGCCGTGGTGGCGTCCACGTGCAGCGCGACGACCGCGTCTTCGTCGCTTTCGGCGTCGGCGTCCTCGAGCTTCGGTGCCTGAGCGCGCCGACCCTTGGCGCGACTGCGCGCTCCGTCCATCTCACGCCTCAAGGCCGCGTCGTCGGGCCGAGCGCGCATGAGCTCGTCGTAGATGCGAAGGGCGCGTTGGTGATGGCCCTGCGCGTCGAGTAGACGCGCCATGGTCTGGGTGACGATGGGCTCCGACTCCGCGGCGGCTGGGGCTCGCTGCGGCTTCAGAGGGACGGTGATGCGTTCGTCCGGGGCTCGTTGCGGCTTCAGGGGGATGGTGATGCGTTCGTCCGGCGACCTCGACTCGAGCGTGGGCCCGAGCGAGACCGTCGCGCGCTCCTGCGCGAGTCCCTTCACGATCGCGGGGTCCAGCGCCACGGGCTCCAGCGGCATGGGCTCCAGCGCCGCGGGCTTCAGCGGCACGGTCGTGCGCTCGTCGCTCGGCCTGGGGTCGAGGGCGGGCCGTATCGGTCGCGTCATGCGCGCTTCGGGGGCGATCGGACGCGGCGCCAGGCGCAGGGGCACGGTGGGCCGAAAGCCACGCGCCACGGAGGCTGCCAGCTCGAAGAGCGTTCGTGCGGCGCCCAGCGTGCGGCTGGCCGCGGAGCGTCCGCTGGCTCGGCTGATGGCGCTGATCAGCTGTCGGCGCGTCTTGTGCTGCGGGTCGGTCACGCCGGCTTGGGCAGCGCGCGCCTCGAGTTCGTCTCGATCGAGCATCTCTAGATCCATCGCGCCTCACTCTCCGAGATCGCCTGAAGTCGTTCGCGTCCCGCCGCCACGTCGCGGCCGAGCTGTGCGATCAGCGCCGGTACGTCTTTGAATTTCTGCTCGTCGCGCAGCCTGGCCACGAAGCCCACACGCACACGCGCGTCGTACAGGTCTCCGTCGAAGTCGATCAGATGCACCTCACTCGAGCGACCCGCCTCGAAGGTGGGCCGCGTGCCCAGGTTGGCGACGCCATACAAGCGTGGCGCGTCGGGCTCGTCCACTCTTCGCATCAACACAGCGTACACCCCATCGCCGGGCATCAGCGCTTCCACGTGGGCCAGGTTCGCCGTGGGGAAGCCTATCGAGCGGCCGCGGGCGTCGCCTTGCACGACCACGCCCTCGATCTCGTGCACGCGACCGAGCATGGCGCAGGCGTCTTCGACCCGGCCCGTCTCGAGCGCTCGCCGGATGCGGCTCGAGGACACGGCCTCGCCGCGGTACTCGAGCTTGGGCAGCACCTCGACCTCGAAGTGGAGCTCCTCGCCGAGCTCGCGCAAGAGCTTCACGTCGCCTGCGCGCTGCTTGCCGAAGCAGAAGTCCTCACCGACCACCAGGCCCCGGCAGAGCAGGCGTTCGATCAAGACCTGCTGGACGAAGTCCCGCGGCGACAGCTCCGCGAAGTCGCGGTCGAAGGCCTGGATCTCGACTCTGTCGGCGCCCGCCTCACGCAGCAGCTCCGTTCGACGCGCGGGTGAGGTGAGGAGCGCGGGTGCTCGCTCGGGCGCCAGCACGGCGGCGGCGTTGGGATAGAAGAAGAGCGCCGTCGTCGACAGGCCGTGACGCTCCGCGAGCGCGCGCGCGCGGGACACCAAGGCGCGATGGCCCAAGTGCACACCGTCGTGGTTCCCCGGAGCCACGACCGAGCCCGGCATCACGCTCCCCTCGAGGGTGGAGGTGATCGAAGCTCGACCCTGGTGGATGGGGAAGTCAGATGGCTGCGGGGCAGCACGCGGCGGGCATCAGGAAGGGGACGCAGTTGGGGACCATGCGGGTGGTGCCGTCGGCCATGGGCGTCGCCGTGACGCTGGTGGGTGTGTCGCGGACGTTGAAGCTCGGGCTGGTGGCGTCGGCTGGATCGCGATGGATGGTGCCGGCCGCGCACAGGGGCACGCCACAGAGGTGGCGGATAGGCGCGCAGCAGACCTCGCGCTCCTGGTCCGGCGTGCGGTCGACACCGGCCACCCCGTGCGCCGGGTCAGCGGCGATCGGGAACTCGCTGAAGTCCGGATAGACGATGTCGCGGGTGGCCTCGGCCACCGTCATTCCAGCGGCGATCAGCGCTGGGTCGACCGCCTGCTGACAACCACCGCGTCCGTCGGAGCGTCCGACCGTGGCGCCCGGGTTCGGGTCCTGGACGATGAACATGCCGGGGATGCCCTGGCTCGACCAATAGGGTGAGTCGATCTGCTGCAGCGGCCCGAGGCGCGGGTTGACGCCATCGCCCATGAAGCCGAGCTCGTTGGGGATGCTCCACGCCTGGCTGGAGTAGAGCCCGCCGAAGATGTCGTGGCCGGTATCGGGAGAGAGCACCGAGATCAGCGTGCAGACATTGTCCACGCACGACTCCGTGCCTGGGCACGGGTTCGCAGCCATCGGAGCGGGGGGCACGCAGCTCTGCGTGCGATTGCCCAGGACGACACCGCCGGCGATGCCGTGAAGCACGTTGACCGCATAGCGCCCGGTGGGCAGCTCCTGGCAGTCGGTCGTCAGGGCCTCGTAGAAGTTGGTGGTGTTGTTCGGCGGGATGTAGGGGATGCGACAGCTCACGTCCGTCGGGTGGGTCTGCACGACCGCCACCGGCGGGATCGCGATGGTCAAATCGGGATAGGCGACCTTGCTGAAGAGCGTCTCGACCTGGCTTACTGCCGGGAGCATGAGCACGGCCGGGATGCCGGCCTCCAGCTCGATCCGGCTCTGGGCACGCTGCAGAATGACCGCAGGGGTCTGCCAGGGGATGTTGATGGGAGGCGCACCGAGGATCGGGTGCGGATCGGCGACGCCGTCGCCGTTGCCGTCGATGTTGCGCACGTACCAGGCGTATTTCACGACGTCGTCGAAGGCGGCCTGGATGCCGCCCGCGGCCATCGCCATGCACATCTGGCAGGACTCGGAGGTGCAGCTGCCGTCCGTCTCTTGCAGCATCACGCAGCGCGCGCTGCCGGTCTCGGTCGGGTCGCCCGCTGTGTTGCGAGGCATCAGATGCAGGTGAGAGTGGGTGAGGGCCACGAGCTCCCCCTCGGCCACGATCTTGTCAGCCGTCGTCGGCAAGGTCGCCTCGGCGTCGAGCGGATCGCTGACCAGCGAAAAGATGGGCCGCTCGGTCGTGATCGGCTGTCCCAGAGTCACGGCCACGCCGGTCTGGACGTCGCCGTTGGGCGAGTCTTCCTGGTTGGCGAAGGCGATGCGCACGAAGTGGGGGATCGCCGCCTGCGCGTCGACCACGGCGCCGCCGCCGATGTCGCCCGCGGTGGGCAAGTTGGTCGCCGAGAAGAAAGGGTTGAAGTCGCCGTCGTCGTCGAAGAAGCCGCGCACCTGATAGTCGGCGGGGTGGCCCGCGTGGCCCAGTTCGATCTCCGGCCAGGTGAAGGGCGCGGAGCGCATGATCTGCGCGTCGGGGCTGTCTGCCGAGCGGCAATCGGATTCGGCCGGGAAGAAGTTGACGCCCGGCACCGTCAGCAGGTTCAGCGCCGTGGTGGCCGCGCCCTCGGGAGGCGGAGGGTTGTTGAAGGCGAAGAGCAAGAGCACGGCGCGCCCGACGGGTATCCTGCGCCCGGTCGCCGCGTCCAGATGGCAGGTCGGCTTGGGCCCGATGTAGAGGATCGTGCCTTCCATCACGCCCGTGGGATCCGGTGCCGCGCCGCCCTCGCTGCGGAAGCTGTCCACAGGCGGGTCGGTGCAAGCAGAGAGTAGAGCGGCTCCCAGCAAGAGGGAGAGCAGCGTCAGAACATGGAGTGTGTGCATTCTTCGCATCCGTAGACTCCTAGAAATGGTAGGCGGCGGTTCCCAGGACTCGGAGCGCGAGCTCCTGGCCGAAGGGATGTTCGCGGTGACGATTGTCGGTGATGTTGTAGCCGACCAAGCCGAACTCGAGCTGGTCGTCGAAGAGTCGGTAGCCGATGCGGGCGTTGATCATGTAGTAGCCCGGCAGGCGGAACTCCTGGAACTTCACGCCCTCGACCGCGTCGAAGACCTGCTCGAGCCACACCTGGTGGCTCGCGAAGTGGACGTCGACGCCGAAGTCCAGGCCGATGCTGGAGCGGTACTGGATACCGGCGTTCACCTTGTGTCGGCTGGTGCGCTCTTCCGAGGTTCGCAGCGTGCTGTTGCTGACGAAGGCGCGGTTGTAGGCGTAGTTGGCGTAGATATCGAGACCGGTGATCGGGTAGATGCGTGTCGAGAGTTCGCCGCCGACCACGTCGAACTGCGCTGACTCGTTCTGGAAGCTCAGAGAGCCGAGGGGGAAGCCCGCGGTGGCGTTGGTGTAGCCCACGCCGCTGCCCTGGAAGTCGCTCAAGGTGTAGGGCTGAATCTGTGTCAGCGAGACCGTGTTCGTGACGTGGTTGTAGTAGATCGAGCCTTCGACATCGAAGTAGTCGTTCTCCGCGTTCCGATAGCCGACCTCGGCCGAGAGGATGTTCTCGGGGCTGAGCTTCTGGAAGTCGGGGTTCGACAGGGCGGCGACCTCGGAGCCCTGGGCGAGCACGGTGACCGCGGCCACGGGCGTCGCCACGTTGAGGTCGAGGTAGCTCTCGAGGAAGGTCTGGGTACGGAAGGCCGTGCCCACCGAAGCGCGGATGGCCTGGCCCTCGCTGGGGCGGAAGACCAGGGCGCCTCGAGGCGAGAAGACGGGGCCGGGCAGCAGCGGGTGGAAGTCCACGCGGAAGCTGGCGACGGCGATCAGCTGTTCGACGATGCGCGCCGTGTCCTGAAAGTAGACGCCGTAGTGGTTCTCCTGATGCGGCGCGTCCAGGAACTCCCAGTTGATGGTCTTGTAGCGGTAGTCGATGCCGATGTGCAGGTTGTGGTCGACCAGCAGGTGGAACTCGTGGGCGAGCTCGCCCTCGACGTCCACGGTGTTGGAGACGAAGCGACCGAGGCCGAGGTCTCCACCGCGCGGCACCGCCTGGGCGCCCGAGTTGGCCTTGGTGCCGTTCCAGAACACGCGCAGCGAACCCCAGTTCGTTCGCATTGCGCCCATGGTGAAGGCGTTGGGGCCACGCGCGATCAGGTCGCGCAGCGGGCCCGTGCCCTGGAAGTTCTGCTGGTTGTCGTTGAGGCCGGCCTGCAGATCGAAGTTCACGTTCTGGTTCAGGCGGTATTGCAGACGCCCGTTGGCGTAGACGCTCTCGCGCGCGACCGAGCCACGATCGAAGAGCTGCTCGTAGTCCCCCGCCACGCTCTCGCGCTCGGCGGAGACCTCACGAGTGAAGCGGTTGGCGCGGTCGTAGCCGGCGACCAGACGATAGCCGAGGCGATCCACGCGACCGGAGGTCGAGACGTGGCCGTGCACCTGCGAGGCGCTGCCGAAGCCCAGGATCGCGTCCGTGCGCTGTGGGCCGGGATCCTTGGTGATGATGTTGATGATGCCGCTGAAGGCGTCGGCGCCGTAGAGGGCGGACGCGGGACCGCGGATGACCTCGATGCGCTCGATGTCCTCGGGCCCAAAGGGCTGGATGGTCCAGAAGGTCGTACCCAGGGTGTCGAGGTAGACGGAGCGACCGTCGACCAGGACGAGGACGCGAGGCGAGAGGCGCTGGTTGAAACCGCGCATGCCGATCTGCACGTCCGCGGGGCTGGTCGCCATGATGTCGGCGCCCGCGACGCGGCGGATGTACTCCGCCACATTGGTGTGGCCGATCAGGTGAATGTCCTGCGCCGTGATGTTGGTGGTGGAGTTCGGCGCGTCGAGGGGAGACTGGGCGAAACGCGAGGAGCTGACGACCTGCTCGGCGTACACGTCGCCTTCGCCGGCGCCGATGTCGAGCCCGCCTTCGGGTGGCGTAGCGCTCGTGGTCTGGCCATGTCCGCCCCCGGCGTGGCTCTGTGTGGCGGCGGCGGCGGCTGTCGCGGCGGCGGCGGCGTCGCGGCGTTCTCGGAGCTGATCGGCCAGGTCATGCAGCCTGGCTGCACGAGCGCGCAGGCTGTCGCTCATGGTCGCCTCGGCCAGCGCTGCGATCTGGGTCGAGGCGTCGTCTAGCGCGCGGATCTCTTCGTCCGTGGCCATCGGCTCCACGGCCTCGGTAGGCGCCGCGGTGGTGGTCGTCCGGGTGGCCGCCTCTTGCGCGGCCGCTTGCTCGGCGGTCTGCGTCGCCTGCGCACGCGCGGCCACGCGATCCTGAAGGGCCTGCACGAAGCCCTCGACCTCTTCGCGATCCGGAGGGTCCGCCGAGAGGTAGCGGTCGAAGTACTCCAAGGCCTCGTCGTAGCGGCCGGCCTCGGCGTAGGCGCGCGCGATGTTGTAGAGGACGTTGGGATGCGGAAGGATCTCGTAGGCCCGCTCGAGCGAGGCGACGCCCTCGTCGATGTGACCTTGCTGGACCAGTTCCATGCCTTGACGGAAGGCGCGGCGCGCCTCGGTTCGCACATCGGCGCGCGCGATCCCGGGCGCGAAGGCGCAGGCCACCAACAACAACCCGAGGATGCTCAGGAACCAACGCTTCATCGGTTGCTCCCATTGGCTGGTGGATGAACTCAGCGTGGATGAACTCATGCGCGAAACGCCTCGCCTCGAAGCGGCCCGACTGCGGCTCTGTGAGTCTCGGCGGACCATCAGAAATGCACCGCCCCGACGCCCATGTAGCGAGTGTCGATAGGTTGTGTGTACGGATGTTGCCGTGCCGAGCCGAGGAGGTTCGTGCCGACGATGGAGAACTCGAGCGTGTCGTTGAGGAAGCGGTAGCCGATTCGGGCGTTGAGCAGCGCGTACGACGCGAGGTCGAGGCTGTTGAACTTCAGGCCCAGGTTCTCCACGTCGACCACCTGCTCCGCCCAGCGCTGGCTGCTGACCCAGGAGAAGTCAGCGGCCAGGTCGAGGCCGAAGCGGGAGCGGTACTGGATACCGGCGTTGATCTTGTGCGCAGAGGTCCTGCGTTCGTTGCGGCGGGCCGCGTCGAGCTGGTCCGCGTTCTGCACGGGCCGCGTGTCCGAGTAGGCGTAGTTGGCGTAGATATCCAAACCCGTGACGGGGAACAGACGAATGCCGAGCTCGCCGCCGACCTGCCGATAGACGGGCGGGTCGTTCTGGAACGGGGTCTGCCCGAAGGGGATGGCGCTCACGTTGTCGAGCCAGCCGCGCTCCCCGCTGCCGAACTCACCCAAGGTGTAGGTGGTCACGTTGTTGAGCAGGATGAAGTCGTCCACGCGGTTCACGTAGACGTTCGCCTCGAGGGCGAAGTAGTCGGTGGCCTGGTTGGCGTAGCCGAGCTCGAACGAGATCATGCGCTCCGGGTTCAGGTTCTGGTTGCCCACACCCAGCGCTGTCGCCGCCCGCACCGGAGTGCGGTTCTCGAAGACGAGGTAAGACTCCAAGAAGTTGGGGCTTCGGAAGGCGGAACCTCCCGTGACGCGCAGGGACTGGCCCTCGGCCACGCGCCACACCAGCGAGCCACGCGGTGAGACCTGAAGGCCACTGAGCAGTGGGTGCCGGTCGGCGCGCAGGCTGAGCGTGAGGCGCAGCTTCTCGTGAAGCTGGAGAACGTCCTGGAGGTAGGCGCCGACGTGGTTCTCGGAGTGATCCGCGTCGAGCCAGCCCCAGGCGATGTCCTTGTATCGATACTCGACGCCGATGGAGAAGCTCTGGTCCACCACGAGGTGGAAGGTGCGGGCGAAGTCGAGCTGTGCGTCGATTACGTTGCTGGCGAGGTGCGTCGCGACGTCGATGGCGCCTCGAGGGTTGTCCGTCGTGTTGACGTTGGTCTCGAAGTGGTTCCAGTAGGTCCGGGCGCTCACACCCGCTGGGGTCGTCAGAGAGGCGAAGCTCTGGGTGAAGAGCACGTTCTGGATCTGTAGCTGGCGCAGTGCAGCGATGCCGTAGATTCCGGAGCCGCCCTGTGCCGCAGCCACGCCGCCGCGCGCCTCGTAGCCGTCGCCGAAGGTGTAACTGAGCTGGCCGTTGAAGCGGCGCATCGCCAGTCCGCGCTCCGGGTTCGTCGGGAAGGCGTTCAGGTCGCCGCGATCCACGCTCGTCTCGATGGCGAAGCGGTCGGCCTGTATGTAGCCCGCGCTCAGGGTGTAGCCGAAGGCTCCCTGGTGGCCCGCCACGGTGCCGGCGGCGCGCACGACGTTGTCGTTGCCCGCGCCGACCGTGACGTGCGAGTCGCTGAGCCCGGGGTGTCGGGTGATGATGTTGACGATGCCCGAGAAGGCGTCCGCACCGTACACGGCGGAGGCCGGACCGCGGATGATCTCGATGCGCTCGATGTCGTCCACATCGATCAGGGCCGCGGCCCAGTAGGGTGATCCGAGGAAGTCCTGACGAATCGAGCGACCGTCGATCAGGGCTAGCACCTTGTTCGACTCGCGCTGGTTCAGGCCACGGATGGAGACGTCGGTCTCACCCGGACCCAGCGTCATCACTTCGACGCCGGCGGCGCGGCGCAGGAGCTCCGGAATGCTCACGAGGCCCGACAAGTGGATATCCTGCCGGGTGACGATGGTGGTCGAGTTCGGCGCGTCGAGAGGTGACTCCGCCATGCGTGACGCGGACACGACCTGCTCTTCGTACAGGTCGCCGCTGCGCTCGGTGCCGAGGGCGAGTGACTCGTCCTGCGCCGGGCCTGCATCGGCCGTCGCTGCTGCGCCCGCGTCGGCCGTGGCCACGACGCCGGCGTCTGTCGTGCCTTGCCCACCCGCGCTGGCCACGGCGCCATCGACGGTCTCGGCGACCGCCGCGTCAGCCGCCTCGTTGGCGGCGGCGATGGCCGCGTTCGCGCGTTGCTCACGTTCCTGAAGGCTCAGGGCGAGCTGGTGCAGGCGCTCGGCGCGGCGCCGCAGGCCGTCGCTCTGCGTGGCCTCCGCGAGGGCGGCGATCTGTGTGGCCGAGTCCTCGATCGCCTGGATCTGGGCGGAGCTGAAGTGCGTCTCTGCGACCGCGGGCGGAGGCGTGACCGTCGCGGGCGGTTCTTCCGTGGTCGTGGTCGCTCGCTGACGCGCCGCGATGCGATCCTGCAACGCCTCCAGGAAGCCTTGCACTTCCTCACGGTCCGGAGGGTCCGCGGCGAGGTAGCGTTCGAAGTACTCGACCGCCTCGTCGTAGCGACCCGCCTCGGCGTAGGCGCGGCCGATGTTGTAGAGGACGTTGGGGTGAGGGAGGATCTCGTAGGCCTGTTCCAGGGCGGCGATGCCCTCGTCCACTTGGCCTGCTTGGACCAGCTCCATGCCGTGTCGGAATGCTCGCCGGGCCTCGGTTCGCACATCGGCTCGGGCGACCGGGCGCCAGAGCATCGTGCTCAAGGTGATCGCGGCGAGGACGAAGAAGTGTATTCGTCTGCGGTTCATCTCAGTAGGGCTCCGCTTTGTATCCCTTGATGCCGATGGATGCGCCGTTGTCCATGGTGACGGTCGGCTGCGTGCGAGGTCGACGGATGGGCCGCCTGATGGGCACGGGTTGCGCCTCCAACTCCGAGAGCTCGGCGCTCACGTCGAGGGAATCGCCCGTCACGGTGCGCGTGACGGTGAAGTCGCGATGACCTTCCAGCTGGAACTGGAAGGTCACCTCACGCCCAATGGCGGCTTCGTCGCCGGTCCACTCGACGTCCGCGGGCGTGGTCCAGGTTCGCCCGTCCACTTCCACCGTGGCGCCGGGAGGTGTGGATCTCAGCGTGACCATGACGGGCCGCACGGCTGGGGCTGTCGCGGCGCCAGCGTCCGCGGTTGCGGCGCCAGCGTCGTGCGCGGCCTCGGCCAGCCCCGCGTCCGCGGTCGGCAGGGCGCCCGTGTTCGTGTTCGTGTTCGTGTTCGGCTGCGCTACGGGCGTCGGACCGGACTTCAACGCCATGTAGCCCCCCACGACCGCGGCCGCGAGCAACACGACGGCGGCGATCCAACGACCCGCTCCCGGCTTCTTCTCGAAGGGGTTCTCGATGTCGAGCGGAACCGGCGTCGCTCCCGAGGGCGTCATGGCCGCACCGGGCGCGAAGGATCCACTCGGCGTCATGGGGCCCGAGGGCGTGTTGCCCGTGAGCTGTACCGGCGGATAGGAGCCCGTCCCGCCCACGGCGGCGAACTCCCCACTCATGGAGGTCTCGCCGCTGCGGCTCACGGCGAGCCCGCTCTGGCTGGCCACTTGCTTGAGCGCGACGAGGAACTCGTCCATGCCGGCGAAGCGATCCTCGGGCTTCTTCGACATCGCCTTCATGACTGCGTTCTGCAGCATCGGAGGCACTTGAACGTCCGGGTTGGCCTCCTGCATGGGCGGCGGGGCCTCGTGCACGTGGGCCATCAGGATGTTCACGGAGTTCGCGCGATCGAACGGCACCTTCCCCGTGAGCATCTCGTATAGGATCACCCCGAGGGCATAGACGTCGCAGCGGGCATCGACCCGTTCTCCGCGGATCTGCTCGGGTGACATGTACTTGGGCGAGCCCATGAACAGGCCGGTCTGGGTGAGGTCTTCGCCCTTGTCGCCCAGATCCTTCACCAGACCGAAATCGAGCACCTTGACGAAGTCGCCCTCGTCGCCGTGGTTGACCAGGTAGATGTTCGCGGGCTTGAGGTCGCGGTGGATCACGCCCAGGGCGTGGGCTTCACGCAGGCTGCGGCAGATCTGCCTGGCGATGTGCATCGCGCGCTCGGGCGGCAGCGGCCCGCCTTCGCGGAGTGACCGGTGGAGCGTCTGCCCCACCAGGTACTCCATGGCGATGTAGTAGATGTCGTCGTCGGTACGACCGTAGTCGAAGATCGTGACCGTGTTCGGATGGGTCAGCTTCGAGCAGATCGAGGCTTCGAGGAAGAAGCGCTTGTGGAACTCGGGGTCGTTGTCGCCGTGGTAGTTCGGGTTCAGGACCTTCAGCGCGACCTCGCGCCCGAGGGGAGCCTGCTCCGCCTTGTAGACCTTGCCCATGCCACCGCGAGCGATCAGCGCTTCGATGCGAAAGCGGTCGTTGATGACCTTTCCGATCAGGGCGTCCGGTTCCTTCTTCTTCTGCGGGGTCGGAGGCATGTCCGGCCCCTGCTCGTCGACCACGTCGACGTCGGCCGCGACTTCGCCCGCGGGATCCTCCGCCGTCGCGTCCGAGGCTTGCTTCACCGGCTCAGCCACACTTGCTCCCCGCGCTCGCACCGAAACCGCCGAAGGCTCGTCGCCCCAGCCCCGCCGAGAATCCTGATTCGGGACGACGGTAACGCACAATTCTGCTCGCCTTCGATTCTGATCCCGGGTGACTGTTCGCTGTCAGCACTTGAATCCGTCCCATGAAGGCCCCTCAACCAACGACATCACACTGTACAGTAACTGAAAGCCAGCCGTCGAGTCTGTTGTAGTTAGGGTGTGAGGTCGTGCGTTGCGCTGGCCTCCAAGCTCCGCTACCCCGATAGCATGCGCCCACGCGCCCAACTCCTGGGCGACACGCTCGTCGGTCCGGCGTCAGCCACCGACCCGAAGGCCGCGTTTTCTGCCCGTTGGCGCCCCATTGGCAGCCCTGTGGGGGCGATGGCTCTGCTGCAGGTCGCGGCCACGCTGCTCTTCTTGTGCACGCCTCCGTCAGCGCGGGCGCAACGTCGTGCCTGGGTCGCGCGCCTCCCGACGCGCGAGGCCGAGCACACGCTCACGAACGGAGATGCGGCGTCCCGGGAGCGTGCCGCGCGAAGTCTCGCACGACGTGGGGCGCAGGACGGCGCCGTCAGCGCGCTGGTCCGGGCGCTCGAAGGGGAGCGCGATCCGGCGGCGCGCGCGTCGATCCTCGCGAGCCTCGCGGCGCGCAGTGACGCGGCCTCGACCGATGCGCTCGCGCTCGTGTTGAGCGCGGGCACGGCCACCGAGCGACTCTTGGCGGCTCGGACCCTGGGCGCCATCGGCAGCCCCGAGGCGCTCCAAGCGTTGATCGACGCGCTGTCCGGGCGGCGCACGAACGCTGCGGCCGAGCAGGGTCTGCGGCTCGCGGGGGAGAGGGCCGTTCCACCCCTCCTCGCGGCGCTCCGGGCGGGCGACGCGAGGGTGGAGGCCGCGCGCACCCTCGAGCAGGCGTCGGCGCAGGGACTCCGGGTGGGACTGGTGCGCAGCGCGCTGCGCCGAGCCGCCACAGACCCAGACCCGGCCCTGCGCGAGGCCGCTCTGCTTTCCTTGGCCCACGCCGCCAGGCCCGAAGACGAGGCGCTCTTCATCTCCGCGCTCGACGACGTCTCCGCTCCCGTCGTGCTCGCGGCTCTCGATGGGCTGCACGCCACCGCCACCTCCGCCGCTTGGCCCAAGCTGACGACAGCCCTCGCCGGAGCGGGCGAGACCGATCGCCCCGCGATCCTGCGCGCCATGCTGGTGAGCGACCCGGCGGCCGCCGTGTCGATCTTGCTCCGGATGCGCGAGGGTCACGACGAGGCGCAGCGCGCCTTGGCCCTTGACGTCGCCTTGGACGCACACTCGGCGGAGCTGCGACCCGTGTACGCCGACGCCTGGCGCGCTGACGAACGCTCGCTCGAGGTCGCCTCCGCGCTCGGGCATCTCCCGGATGGTGCCGGCGTGACGTTGCTGGCCGGTGGGCACGGACGGCTGGCCGAGCGGGAGCTCGCCATCGCTCTGCGCGCCCCGGGTGGCAAAGCGTCGGCGAGCGCTCGCCGCATGGCGCTGCGCCGCTTCGATGCGCTGCCTCGGCCTGTGGCGCTCGACTTGCGGGCGCTGGTGCGCGATCCGGCCCTGCTGCCCGAGCTGCGCAGCGAGCTCGCGTCGGACGCCCCGCCTCGCCGTGCCCAGGCCGCGCGCTCTCTCGCTGTGCTCGGTTCGTCGCGCGGCCTGCCGTGGCTCCTCGAGGCTCTGCACACCGAGACCTCCCCGGACGCATTCCGTGCGCTCGCGCAGGCGGCGACCGATCTGGGCGGCGGTGTGCCTTCGCTGCAGGTCGCGGCGTTCTTGAACCAACCCGGGACGGCGCCCGAGGCCATGGCTCTGGCCGCCCAGGCGCCGAACGCCCTCTCCGACTCCTGGCTGCGCCGTCTGCTGCGCCGGAACCTGCGCGCTCCGCAGCCGCGCGTCCGGGCTGGCGCGGCGCGCGCGCTCTCGTTGATGCGAGACGTGCGCGCGGCGCCCAGCCTCGTGGCCGCGCTCCGCGACGACAGCCCCTCGGTTCGCCTCGCCGTCGCCTCCGCCCTGCGCTCCTTCGGCCATGCCTCGTCCTTCCCGGGGTTCACGACGGCTCTGCGACGGGAGTTGGACGAGCGCGTCCGGGGGATGTTGGTTGCAGCCGCCACCGCCGAGCCGGGATCCTTCGACCAGCACGGCCCCGAGGTGCTCAGGCTGCAGATGACGCCCCAAGGGCAAGCTCCTCCAGCTGGGCTGGCTGCGGACGTGCTGCTCCCCGACGGTCGCTGGCTGCGTGTGTCCGCCGACGCGGAAGGCGAACTCTTGGTGCCCGATCTGACCGCCGGTGAGGCAGATGTGCGTGTGAGGCTGGCGACGCCCTAATTCGACGACATTTCGACCGTATGTACACGACGATGAACCCCACGTGGAATTCTGCCCGACCGATCGCAACCGCGATCTGCGTGCTCGCCCTGCTGGCGGGCGCGTCCGTGGCGGAGGCCCAGCCTGCCGGCGGGGGTGCCTCGGCGCTGGCCGCACCGACCCCGGCTTCCTCCGTTGAGGGGTCTGGCGCCGCGAGCGTTCACGCCACAGGTCCCGCCGAAGCCCTGGCGGATCCCCGCGCGACCCCCGCGGCGAGAGCGGACGCATCCGATCGCGTGGATGGAACACGGACCTCGCCCGACGGCGAGGCCGATCGAGCGGTGGGCCCACGCGTCGAGTTGGGCTACTCCCTGTACGGTCTGTCCGACGGCGAGAGCCGCGGGAGAGTGAACGCGGGCAGCTTCGGCGGCTATTTCCATGCGGGCAGCCTTCGCCTCGGCGCCTACGCCGAAGTGGGCAAGCGCGCCGACCGCCTGGGTGTCGATGACCTCGTGGTTCGCGCCGTGGCGCTCGCGGGCTATCAATATCGCCTGCGGAGCTTCGTCCCCTACCTCGCGGCCCTCGGCACCTACGGCTGGCTGATCGAGCAAGGGACGGGCGCGCCACGCACCGTGGCGCTGCCCGGCGGCGGCCTGGAGCTCGGCCTCGATCTGCGCTTGGGCGCGGTCTTCGTCGGCGTCTCGGCCGCGTGGACACGCATCCGGCTCCGCGGCGAGACCCAGGATCTGTTCCTGCTGCGCATCCGAGCGGGCGTTTGAACCGTAGGACTCCCCGAGGAACTGCGGCAGGACGTGCGAGATGGATTGACCGACGGGCCCCACCTGCGGCAAGGTCGCGTACCCGTGGAGCCTAACGGATGAACGACGAGATGAGCGCCAATCCTGCGCCCGACAGTGCCGCACTCGAGAAAGACGCACCCTTCGAGCAAGTTGTCGCCCGCCTCGAGCAGGTGGTGGCGCAGCTCGAAGAGGGTGATCTGCCCCTTGAGCGTTCGCTGTCGATCTACGAGGAGGGTGTGGGCCTTTATCGCCTAGGAACCCGCAGGCTCGACGATGCCGAGGAGCGCGTCGAGGCGCTTCTGGCCGACGGGCTCACCGCCCAAACCCGCCCGCTCGACGAGAAGGAGCACGGCACATCATGACGGATACCCTCACCGTTGCGACGCATTTCGAGGACCTCTCTCAGTTCGCCGCTGGGTTGGTAGATCGCGTCGACGAAGATCGTCTCATCCTCTACGGCCCCACCGCTTTCCCCGACGGAGAGCGGGTGAATTTCGCCGTGCTGCTCGTCGATGGCAGCCCGGCTCTGGAGGGTCAGGCCCGCATCCTGGCCACCGTCGATGGCGGAGAGGAGCGCGATCCGAGCGCTCGCTTCGACATCTACCTCGACGGCCTCGAGCTGGGTGGGATGTCCCAAGCGGTCTACGAGCGCATCGTGCTCGCGCGCCAATCGCTGACCTCGGGTGAGCCCCCGACGGGCGAGATCGATGTCGGCGAGTTGGAGCGCATGGAGGCCGAGGCCGCCGCGGCCGCGGAGCCCCCGGACCCGTTCGAGGCCGAAGCCGAGCCGCCCGTCGAAGCCGCCGACGAGGATTGGGGCGAGCCCGCCGCGGAGGCCGACATGGGCGTGGCCCAGATGGAGGACTTCGGCGGAGAGTCGACCGTAGTCGCCGCGGACCCGCAGGCGTTGGCCGATGCCTACGAGGCGGAGCGCGAGCGCGCCGCCGCTGCCGCGCAACCCGCCGCCGAGGAAGCCGCAGGGGCCGAAGACTGGGCCGAGCCCATGGAAGCTCCCGCCGAGGATTGGGCCGAGCCCGTGGCGTCCGAGCCTCCGGCAGCCGCCGAGCCCATGGAAGCTCCCGCCGAGGATTGGGCCGAGCCCGCCGCGGACGCCGAGGACGCCGAGGACTGGGCCGAGCCCGCCGACGACGACTTTGCCCCCGTGGACACCGGCGACTTCCACGGTCCGGGCGCGCAAGCGCCGCACGCCGCCGCGCCCGATGCGGGCACC
>Ga0210033_1000181_pt1 | contig 55924 bp, 58 predicted proteins | sample CryGeymeta201501_FD_185465 | JGI IMG/M metagenome (GOLD analysis project Ga0210033, IMG submission 185465) | Groundwater microbial communities from Crystal Geyser aquifers in Utah, USA - Crystal Geyser metaG 2015-01 (SPAdes) (version 2) | ecosystem: Environmental > Aquatic > Deep subsurface >... | reverse complement strand
AGATCCGTGGGCGTCAACTCACGCCTACCTCCCAAAATAACCGAGTCGCCCAGCCCAGAGTTGTACTGGAACGCGCCACCATCGCCAGAATTACCGTAGCCAAAGCAATGCGGCCAGTTGGAGACATTGGTCTTTCCGGTGGGACAGACTGGGTAGTTTTTGGTTTGGCCGCTGCCGGTACACAAGCGATCTTGGCCTTGAAACACACCGGAATTGGCGGTGCAGGATGCCTTCACAATCTCGCCTTGCGTACACCGGTTTCCGCCCTCATTCGGATCGGCCAGCAGCGCCCCATACTCGGGCCAGCCAGCGAGCACCACCACAGCGGGCGTCACGAAGGTCTTGCCGACGTAAGGCTCCACGTCCTGCTGAAAGCCTTGCAGCACGCCATTGACGCGCGTGAAGCCCGGCATCGCCGTCGCTGGCGCCGGATGCTTGAATTGCGTTTGCAGCGTGCTCGCGATTTCGCGTTTCACCGATTGCACCACAGACATCAGGCCGTCGCCATTGGGTGGCTCGCTGCCTTGTCGAATACCGATCTGCGCGTAGCGCGTCCACGCAATCGGCGCGCCGCTTTCCCAAACCACCGCACGGGTGATCGCGCTCGTTGCGGGCGGCACCGGGGCGGTGGTGTAGGCCGCAACGTTGTAGGTGGTGCCAAACGGGCTGACGCCGATGGCCGTCACCCCATCGGGTCGCATGCGCTTCGCGAAGTCCGCCGGCAACCCGGCGCCCGAGGCGATCAAATCCGGGAGGGTAATCACATGGCGTTGCCCACCCACCCACGCCGGCGGCTTGTTTTTGGTCTGCTGTACATAGCGCTCGGTCGCCTTGGCAATCAGGTACATCTCGTTTGCTTGCTCGGTAACGAAGCGCAGGCGGATGGCATCTTTCGCCACCAAGTCCATGATGTAGATCGTGCCCGCCACGATGATCGACATCAGCATCGCCACCATCAGCATTTCCAGCAAGCTGAATCCCTTTTGTTGTTGCATGTGCATGTGCATTTTGTGTGCTCCTTGGTGCCTTGGTTTTGGGGTAGGCGCTAAACAGCGGGACCGCTCACCGAGACAGTGACCGTGTTGCTTCCAGCGCAGGCGTTATTGACCACCGCAGGGTCCGGCACCATGTGCTGCCCTGTCGCATCGCGGTTGACGACGCGGGGGTGGCCAGCGCCTGCCGCGCTCACCACCCCCGCGTCGTGCAGCCCGCCAATCAGTTGGACGCAGGCCCATGCAGGGGCGTCCTGAACCCGGATCGTCCACTGGCTCCCGCCATCCGCTGCACGCGAAGCCGTGTAGGCAATCGTGCCCTCACCCAGTGGATTGCGGATGCGGACGACATCGCCCTCATCAATCAGCTCCTGTGGCAACAAACCTAACGGCAGATTCGCCACCACCTGATAGGCGTCCAGTCCGCCTGGGAACTGCTGCGCTATGCTCTCACCAAAAGCGATGTAGCTCCTGACCACAGCCACAGTCTGCCCCACCTCAGCGGATTGCCGTTGGTGCTGCGCAGCGGCGTAAGCCGCGCTCAAAAAAAGCGTGAGCAGGCTCGATCCCAACAGTATTTCCAGTAGTGTGAAACCAAGGTGCTTACGCATCGGCCACCACCAGGGTGAGCGCACCCACCTGGCCGCATACTTTGGCAATGATCTCTGCCATGTACGCTGGCGTCGGCGGCATGTCAGATGCGTACACCACATTGCCCGGCGGAACCGCAGGACTCGATGACGGTACGCCGTTGATATACGACATTTGCGGCCACATAGGTGCCAGCGCGGTGACCAACGGCACACACATATTGCGCCGCTGTGTTAGATCATCGGGCATCACCAACTTGATGTTGAACCCACTACCCGGAACATCCGTGAGCACACCCCCGCTGTACAACGCATACCGGCCCACGTAGATCGGCGTTGACCAAGGCGACACGATGCCACCAGCCCCATCTTGCAGGTTGGTCGGAATGTCATTGCGTAAAGTGATTTGGTTCACCCATGTGTAGGGCGCTGACGCCACATCGGCAAACCGTTTTTTAATGTTTTTTTGGAACGCTTGCAGGTCGCTCACAAAAGAAATTACTCGCGCTTGTTCCTCCGCAGGGCGCAAGTACGCCCATGTGGCTGATGTCAACAACGCCACCAGCATCATCGCTAACAAAAGCTCCAACAAAGAAAACCCGGTCCCTGTGGTACGTCGATTACGTTGCATGATTCGATTTCCTCTCCGGTGCCGCGTGGTGTAACCCGACTACGCTTTAGCAATGTCGCGACTCAACAATGCAACCATTTCCGATGCGGGCGTTTGCTTCTTCATGCCTTCCTGCATCATCATTCTCTGCTGACCTAACGCCGAATTGATGCGCGCAAACTGACCCTCACGAATGATGTTGGCCACCGGTGAGCTATAGGAATGCGACCACAACAGATCGCCATGAATAACGCGGCGATCCCATTCGTTTTTCGACACCGGGTTCTTGGTCATTGACTGCGACACAACAATTCGCAGTGACGACGCCAGCATGTCACGCGCGACCGACTCACCCAGCACTTGGCCGGCCATCGACGCCAAACGTGCGCAGGCCATTTCTGGGTTTTCGGCGTGGATACTCGTCAGGATCAGGTGCCCGACCGCGCTTTGCACAATCAAGCCGGCCGTTTCTGGGTCACGGATTTCGCCAAGCATCAGCATGGTCCGCCCACCACCAGGAATCGACGGAAACCCTCGCAGAGCGATTTCCCGGAGCGGTTTCGCGTATTGTTCTGCGATCGGCAGCCGCGTATCGACGGCGGTCTGAAAACAGATGCCACGCCCGAACGAGTTCTGCAACGGCAATTCAGGTGGATCCTCAATGGTTTTACAGACGCCCCCAAAGATTTCCAGTCGCTCGCTGATTGTCGCTCCCATCGTTGTGCTTTTGCCAGAACCTGGCTTCGAGGCGAACAGCACAATGCCGCCATTGGTCAGCCGATCCGATAGCAACAGTGGCCGCCAAAAACTATTGGCAAAGTGCAAGTCCCGTAGACGCGGGCACTGTCCTTTAACCCGCCGGATACAGAGCTGGACGCCGCTGACCGTTTCATCGCGATGCACGCGAAAAACGTACTTGTCCAGGTAGATCATGGCGAAGTTGATTTCGTCGCGCCTCGGGCGATCACGGATGGTGGCCAACAACCTGCGTAGCCATTCGCCTACCTCGGTTCCAGTAACCGGCTGGGCATCGGGTGATTCGATGAAACAACATGCCGTCGCTTCAAACGTTTGCTCGTCGTCGCTATCGAACACATAGAAATCCGTAATCAGGTCGAGGTTTTCCAAGGTCAGTTCCGGTGGGTCTACACCACCGCTGGCTCGACCTGAGCGCATGGCGGTTACCTGGCTCGCTGGGACGTTCATTTTTTGCTTTGCTCCAAAAGACCCCAGCGTTCAGACCGAGGCAAATGCCATTTTCCTTGATGCGATAGCACGTCCACATTTGCGTTGGCCGATGCCCCGACCAACGCAGCATGAAGGCGGCAGGTACTTCAGGTACCAGCGAACACCAAATTGTTAGTGTCGTTATCGCAAGCGGTAACTGCGGCGGCGGTGGAATACGGGGTCGATGCGTCTTTGACCGTCGTCGTCCCGACGGTGACCTCGGCGAAATTATTTTGCACCGATGACACAAACGTGTTGCACTCAGACCGAGGCACTCCGTTGAACGTGTAGATGTAGGCATTGTTGGTACCAGCACCCACACTACCGATCGCTACCGTCACCGCTTCGCCCCATGGAGAGACCAGCGTTGCGCTTGCGCCACTACCATTGACCATGTCTGATGGTGCCTGACCGCTTTGGATCACCTGCGCTGCGTCAAGCGTCAAACAATTGCCGGGACGTGGGCAAATACGCTTCGCGCCGGCGTGCAACCCAAACAGATTGTTCTGGGCGGACTGGGTATTTGCGCCTTCCTGCGCGGGTCGGAAGATCACAAACACGGCATAGATCAGCAGTGATGCAACCACCAATGCCAGCATGATTTCGAGCAGCGTAAAGCCCTTTTGTTTTTTCGCCAAACTGTGTTTCGCTTTCATTTTGAATGTCCTCTAGTGGTGTGCTGACATGGGTTCCTCGCCACTTGTGGTCAGCTTCTCAAGTGACGTTTTCGTTTTCGTTATCGCCCGCCCGCTGCTCTGGCATCCTGATACACCATTAACCCGAGACTCATCATCCCCCCATAGATCAGGATGATAAGGATCACGACGAAAATCATTGCCAGCGCACTTATCAGCGTGGCCGATGATTTAATTCTGGAGATGGAGTCCTCGACCGACTCCACCCCCACCACGCTCAACGCTGCATCCAACCCACCAGCCGCGTTGAAGTCCTCCAAGTAGCCCAGCGTGTCATCGCTCAGTAGCCCGACATCGAATGCCTGTCCGGCATCAATGCCTCGCCGCAGCGTCCCCAAAATCCTCCGAAGCCGTGATCGCATCCACGGCGAGGAAATCGTCACGATCCGGGCCACCGCTTCATCCGCCGGCATGTTTGCCTGAACCATCGCACCCAGTGCGATGAGAAACGCGCTGGCGCTGTACTCGCGGTAGATCGACCACGGTGGCACGTAGTGGTCGCAGAACCACCGCACCATAGGTAGATGGCGATACCAGCGGGACAACGACCAGATCGCACAACCCATCGCAATCAGGGCCAGCGTCCCAACCAGCACACCGTAATTCTTCGTGGCATCCGCCAAGCGATAAAGCAGCATCGCCAAAATCGGCCAATCGGCCACCGGCTTGGTGGTCATGCTCAGCATCTGCGGGCCGAACTTCCACGCGATGGCAGCCAAAAAGCCCGTACCCATCAAGGTCAGCACAAAGGGATAGATGAGTGCAGACACCACCGCTACTTTCATGCGCCTCACCACGTCCGCAATGAACCGCGCCTGCCGAAAGCCTTCCGCCGGGTTGGACGTGTTCTCGCCCATCATCAACATAACCAGTTCGTTTTCCGGCAAATCTTTGCCAGCAACAGCGGGGTCGGTGAACTTTTTGCCGCGCCGCATCCCCGCAAGCCAACGCGCGTACACATACCGGATGTCTTCGCGTCGTTTGAATAGGCCGCGCGGCTTAGAGGTCCGCGCCAACATCAATGCAATTGCGTCATCCAGAGCAATGTTGTGCTCAACGAAACGCGCCAGCCGCTCGTAAAGGCGAATCCTGGTGGTAATCGACCACCACAAACTGAGACCAGCAGACCACTCGGCAAAACCGGATGATCGCCGCTTGGCTGCACTGGGCAATGCTTTAGCCAAAATTGCGTTCATCCGCGCGAGCTTCTCGACAAGCCTGCCTGTGGGTTCTCGTTTGCTCGATACCAATCAAACGCCGCCAACGCAGACTCCTGGTCATCAAGCAACCCAACGGCAGATTCCACGTCGCGTGGGTCCAGCACACCCTTCACCATTTTCGCAATGGCGTGGTCGAGCACGGTTCGACCCATGCCCAAACCCCGCACATCCAAATTGGATCGGGCGTGTGCCGCAGCACGCCAGTAGCGTTGCGCTTCGAGCATTTTGTCGCGCGCTACCAAATCCAACAACGTCGCGTCGGGAATCAGGATTTCTGCGACCACGGTGCGGCCGATGATGCCCGCAAGGTGCGCTTGCACATCATCGGTCGCCGCTTTTTCGCCCACACACCGAGCGCAGCCTGGACCACGGAAGCGCACATCCGCCATTTGCTCGGCAGAAACAACTTTGCTGATCCGATCCCGTAATCGTTGTGGGATCACCGAACCCATTTCATGGATTTGCAAACTGCACTGTGGGCAGAGTGTTTTTACCAGCTTTTGGTAGACGATCGCCGAGATGAACTTCGGCGCTGTCAACACGCTGCGCTCTACACCCAAATCCATCAGCCGCGTCATCGCGAACAACGTCGAACTGGCGTGCAGTGTGGTGAGCACCTTATGCCCGGATTCGACCGCATTGCGCAAGGTCACCCCGGTATCGTTGTCGCGCACTTCACCAACCAGCAAAATATCCGGATCGCCACGCATCGCAGCTTTGAAAAACCGCAGAAACGGGTTGATTCCGTTTTCCTCATCCTCTTTCGTCACAATCACCGGCGTTTGCCGACCGGGTAGGTCGTATTCGGGCGGATTTTCAATGGAGATTTGCTTTCTACGTCCGCCGCTGGCGTCATGTAGCCAATAACTGATAGACCGCAATGTGGTACTTTTCCCCGAGCCGGTTTCGCCCACAACGGCAATCAGTCCAGTCGGTTGTGAAGCGGCATACTCGAATGCCGCAATCTGTACGTCGTTATAGCCGAGGTCCAGAAACGTTTCGACGTTTTTGGATGTTTGCGTACTCAGCACGCGCAGCGTGATGTCCCAGCCCGACGGATAAGCTGGCCGTGATGAGAAGCGCAGCTTCACCATCACCGATTCTGATCTTCCGGCCAATCGAATATCGCGCTTTACCGATGAGTCCTGGCACTGCATCGGATCGAACTGAATGCCCTTGGTGCCGGTTTCGCTCCGCAGATAAAGACCCCGCGAAAAGTCCTCAGACTCCGCTCGCGTCATGCGCGCATAGGTGACCATATCCCCATGAATACGAAAGCGGACCAACGCTGATGCCTCAGACACTTCGATGTGTATGTCAGAGGCTTTCCGCGCCACCGCTTGCCCAACAATGCTGTCAATTGCCTCGTCAATTTTATCGAGATCAACAGAGACGCCAGCAACAACGCCCATGGCTACCTGCGTAGATGTGTTCAACGCCAAAATACAATCAGCAGGTGCCTCAATTTCCCCGCGCATCGCAAAGCCAATACGCTCTGCTCGTGCGAGCAGAAAATTACGCGCTTCACGCGCTTCGGTCTGGTTGGTCCACACCAAGATGATCGCTCGATCATCCACCTGCAACGCCGCACAACGTTTCCGATCTGCTTCGCGCTGCTCCATTTTTTCCCCAGTCGCAGTCAAAACGACAATATAGGGAGGCACCTGATCTACGCTCGCGCACTTCGGCAGGTGTCCGTAGACCTTCCCACGCGGCAACGATTCTGGCTGCGGTTGCCCACCGTCCGCCACCGCACGCGGCAAGCCCTGTGGCGGCAAGCCCTGCGTCGGCAAGCCCCGCAGCGGCGCGGCCGCCGCAGGGCTTGCCGACGGACGCGCCCTAACCGTTCCGAGTGGCGGCAGCGTTGGCCGCACTTGGCTACCTGCACCATCACGGTCCTTCGGGAAAAAATTACCAATTAGTCCCATAACCATCCTCTTTAGACATGACACTCGCCGTTCAAACGCGTCCATCGGATTCGTCCTAACGCAACCCCCTTTGGGGGCGCGTAGTCAATGCGTCGCCGGGCGCGGTACGTCACGACGACCAAATAGCACCGAGCGTACCTCCCCTGCCTTGCCCTTGAGTTCAACCCCATTGGCCAGAAATCTTGTCAATCGCCATTCCGCTGTCACCCAGTCCCCCACCGATGCCGACAAAATGGCCGACCCAACGAGGAACTCCGCCCATTCACGCCGTGGCATCCTGTAGACACCCACAAGCTCCGGCAAATCTGCCTGAGCGGTATTGATCCCGATGCTGCTCTTGAGATCGCCAATTTTCTGGTCGGCTTCTAGCGACTCGATCTCAATGCCCTTGCGCACAATGCCTCTGCGCAAAGCATCCAGAGCGAGGTATTCCCCGCCGTCATCTGCTTCTGCGACAGCCTGCGTGGTTAGGTTGGTAGCAGTTTTCTGAGGCTGCGTATGCTCCACGACCGCAGCCGTTGGCGCAGTAACCCGCCCGCCAACGCTGGCACCCGGTACTACGGCCTTCCGCTCATCGCCGACTGCGGTAACAGCAACCAGCAGCAGGCCCAAGACACCCAGCGCTCGTTTAGTTTTGCGCAACATAAATCCCCTCCAGATTGTATTTGACCGCTGCTTCTCTCACGGTCAACAGCACCTTCGTCACCGTGAAGTACGGATAATCAAGCGGCACCTGCCGCATTTGGTATAGGCCGCTGCCAGTAATGGTCACCTTACCCACCAAATACGACTTGTCAGTAGGCACAGGTAGCCGCTGCTTCGTATCGTCCGGCGTCTGGTAACTAATGTCTTTCGGCACCGCCTCACTCAGTGACGCGGTGGACTCAAACCCATGTTCAAATTGCTGCAATTGCGTCCCATGGAACCAGATGACGCCCTGCGCATCCGGTAAATCCGGCGGTAACATCGCCGGACGCGCACTACCTGGCGTCAACGGCACCGTCATTATGATTGCTGCCCCGTTCGCCGCGACCAGGATTTCGTGAATGTTCCGATGCTTGGCCCACGCGACTAAAGCACTGTTTGTGCCATACGTCCTTGCCCAAGCTATCCGAGCGGGCTTACCCGGCTCGCAGGTAATCGTTTCGACTTTCCAGCCGACGGCCACCGCGCCGACCTGCGCGGCTATATCCGCACAGCCCGTCAGGATACTGGCGGGACGAGGCGTTGCTGTGTCGGCGACCAGCGCTTTGGCAACGGCCTCAGCGATACGCACATCACGCATGTCGATCAATGCCTGCGATGAGAGCCGCTTCCGTTCTGCGTCTGCTTGATGTTTCGCCAACTCAGCAGATGCCTGTACATGCTTTCGCCATTGTAGCGCACCCGCTGCCAACGCCAGAACGATGCCTGCGACCACTACGACCAAAATAAGCGACCTCGACACCCCCTTGATTTGCCGCATTCGCACCAATTTATCAGGCGGGTCATCGCCAACCAAATCAGCAAAGGTCCCTTCAACCCGTCGCGATTTACGACTGTGTTCCTCAATGGGTAAGTCGGCCTCCAACGGAAGCTGCGCCAAGTGATCCGATGCCGGTGGGCGCCCCTGTATTACGACCCGAACAACCACAGCCGAGTGGTATGCGTCGAACAGGATGCGATCAATCAGTTCAGTGGCCTGATCCTCGCGCAGCAGTCGATCTGTGGACAAATCCACTGCACCAGGGCTTGCCGCCACAACCCACCAGATCGGGTCGCTGCCTGCCCGCACCAGATCCACCAGCAATACGCGATCAGGCACTGACTGTGCCAACCACCCCGCGCCGCTGTAGGCGCGAGCGGCGCCCGCAGGCGCGTTGGAGGGCAAAATACCCCCGTAAGCACGGCCCTCGACAGTCTCCAGCAAAACGCCCTGCGTCGCATTGCGTTCATCCGTGGATTCCACCGCATCGCGCAGCTCATGCTTTGTACTGACCCCCTCGGCACCGGCAAGCGGCACCCAAGTTAGCCCAATCACCACAGGCACGTTTTGATGAGAGAATATCAGCGCCACTTTGACGGCCTCATAGTATTTTTGGCGTAACCATCAACACGAGCACAACGCGCTCTGTTTGGCCGCTGGCACCACCCCCCAAAACCCAAAAGTTCGCGCTGCCAATACCTCGCGCTTTGCGCGAGTTGGCGGATTGCTCAAACCCGGCAATCACCAGCGTTTGCCCAGGACGCAACTTCACTCGCTGCGCTATGTCCCTGCTCGCAACCGCCGGAATCTCCAGCCGCTGATTGCTTCCAGGTATACCGACCGACCGCAACTCGGTCACGTCGGAGAGTGTCGTTTGAATCTGCAACAAAATATCGTGGTTATCCCGGACCACCGGCAACAGATGCACGGACAGCCCCGTCACGACTTCGGCAGTCTCAATCGTCGTTTGCGATCCGGCATTCGGCACCAACGTGGTCTGAATGCTCCTGACATACGGCAACGAGTTGGTGAACTGCACTGTCACCGGCTGACTGCTCATGGTGATGGATGGCACCGTATTTTCCACAGCCACGTCGCCTTGCGTTGCCAACGCATTCACCATCGCCGTGGTGCCAGCAAACTGGCTACTAGGATCCAACACGCTCACCGATAGCGAGTTTGCATCCAGACTCGCATCGGCAAACGACGAAACCGTGATGCCGTAATTACCAGAGAGCGATTTGTACAGAACATTCCAATCCAGGCCGAAGTTCGACCCCGCCGCCATCCGCACCGAGACCAACCTGGTCTCTATCGCTACCTGGCGCGTCATGCGTTCGTTGGTTCTGAGCATGTAGGCGCGTACTTGTTTGAGGGTCGCTGGGGTAGCCGTCACTGTGACCGTGCCCAACGCCGGCGATGACACATACGTGTCGCCAGTAGCCAACATCGTTTTCAGCGCTTCAGCAATCGTGGTAAAAATATCCAGCGCGACTTCAGTCGTCATCGACTGCGATGATTGCGATGCAACACCACCACCACCACCACCACCACCGCCACCGCCACCGCCACCGCCACCACTTGCTGCACCACTGCTGGTATTCGACACCTTGTTCGCGACCGAGTTTGCGCCCGGCGCAGCAGCAACCTCAAACGTCGAGGATTCGCGATAGAACATCTGTACGGAAGACCCACCCACAATGCGCCATGAAATACCGAACCGCGCAGCAACATGATCGAGCAGCCCTTGCAGCGTGCCGTGTTGGTAGTCCAGAAATGCGGAGCCAACCGCCGCAGCACTGGATGCCGATGGCAATCCGCCCGTTGCAGCGCGCGATGCGCGTATCGCTGCGGTGCTATCAACCAAAGTGCCAGCGCGTTCGGCAGCATCGCTCATCACGTCCACGCGCACACCAAAACCCTGCGTAATCAGCTCGGCAATTTTTTGCAGCGTCACTGAATACTGTGGCGCCAACGAAGCCGACTGCGACAGAAAGGCCGGAGGGGCTTTGATCGTCTCGGGTACGGCAACGGCATCCCCCGACAGCCAAAAATCATCGACCACTTGGAAAAACCCCTCTTGTGCCGATGCCACCTGGTCAATAGACGCCTCGGCGCTTCGCGACTGCTCATGCACCTGCGATTCAATACGCTTGTGCGCCGGCGTCATGCACCCCGTGACACAAACCGAAGCAACCAGCAAAATACCGAATGAACTGGTTCGCATATCAATTTCTCCCGCCCACAATTAGCACACGGTTTGTGTAAGCTCGACCAGTCAATGGCTTGGCACGATTCCAGTACGACTTCAGCACTGCACGCACGGCATCCTTAAACGTCGTGCCCGCCGGAAACTGGTAAGCAGCCTCAATTGGGTAGTCGTATTCCGATTGCCATACCAGTTGCCAGCCCTCGTGGTCGCACCACATCGCCAGCGTCTGGCGCACGGTGTCGCCACCACGCAACTGATATGGCCACTCCGGGATCGCTGCGGGCGCCTCCATTGCCACCGGTACCTCTACCAGCACATTCGGTAACGATGGCTCGGCGTCTCGCTCAGGGTCAGCCACCGCAGACGCCACTGCATCAGGCAATGGCACGCTAGGCGAATGCACTGTTGTCGGCACTAATGCGGGTAGAGGTACCGGTGGCAATGGATGCGCCGCAGCGATCCAAATTGTTTGCTGCGCGTGATTAACCGCAATGCACAGGTTTCCATTCACGGCGAGTTGCGCCAACGTCTTGAACCAAGGTCCGCTGCTTTGCCAACTCACCAAATGATTATCAGCCACCGCTAGATCGCCAACAATTTTCCATCCATGCGGCACCACACGGCGAATCGACGACATCACTGCCTCGGATGTCGCCGCCGCAATCAGTGGCCGGGGCGCGTCCGCCGCGCCAGTTTCCACAAACGACGCGGACACGCACCCACCAGCCAACATCGAGCGGGGCTTTGGCGTGACAACGAATCCTGCTTGCGCCGTACCGGCGCACAACAAGATCAGTAACATTCCAATCTTTCTATTTCTCATTTTAACTCCATAAAAAAAGGAACGCCTCCCCGCCAACGCGACAAGAGATGCCCATCACTGCCTGATGCGACGATGCCCGTAATACCCATTGCGATAGCCCAAGGTCAGCACCCAAAACCATACGGCTTTAGTGCCCTCAATCGGTGTGATCCGAAACAATCCCAGAACAAAAAAAATGGCGGTACCCACACATGCCAACTCGAACGTCCAGAGTCGGAGATGAAACGCCATAATCACGAATGGCAACATCGCCCGAGCATCCAGAATGCCAAAAACCTTTGGCGTTTCCGCTGTGTACCGCCAAAGGCACTCGCGCCCAATGATTTGACTCTCTGCCATGTCAGCCCTTCTGTTGTCCAGTTGTACGTTTGCTCTCCCACTCCGCACGAATGATTTCGAGCGTCTCGTCGGATATAAGACCGGCTACGTTTTTCTCCACCGCATCGGCCAACATGGATCGCCCTTGCTCTTTGACGGCCGTGTGAATGAGTCCCTGCAATCGCTCGACCGTTGCGAACGCCAGCTCGACACGCAAATCCTCGTCAAACTTCAGATACTCGCGTAATGCGATGCGCCCGCCGCCCACTCTGGGAACCAATCGCTGCGTAACAATCAACCGAAGCACATCGAGCAATCGCGCCGTGACGCTCCGATGCTCGCTTGGCGGGAACATCGTCACCAGCCGGGGCACCGCTGACGCAACACTCCCGGCGTGCATGGTGGCGTACACCGCGTGCCCCGTGAGTGCCGCTTCAATCACGCCGGTGACGGTCTCGATTTCGCGAGCCTCGCCGATCAGGATGACATGAGGCTTGCGCCGCATTGCGTTGGATACCCCATCCGCGAAGGATCGCACATGCCTGCCTACCTCAGCCTGCACAACCATCCCGACCTTATTGGGCACCCGCGACAACACATACTCAATAGGCGCCTCATACGTGAGCAACTTCCGGCCAGGCCGCTGCTCCAGCACATCCCTCATCAACGATGCCTGCAATGTGCTCTTGCCAGTTCCTGTGGCGCCAACGGTGAGTACCAACCCTTGCGTCATCGCGACTTCGCGATGCGCTTGGATGATCTCGAGTTCGATGCCCAGATCAGCCATGCTCGGCGGCACTTCCGGAATCGTGCGTAGCGACAATTCGACCCCATACGCCGTTTGCTCGGTGCGGCCCGTGGTCGCGTTCACACGGAATCGCGCGCGCTCACCGCGCCCTCTGACGACTTCGTAAGCGAAATCGAGTGATTCGCTACCGGCAAGTCGCGCTGGCCCGTGCTCGCCGTAGATCGTCGCGATGATTGAGTTGATTTCCTGCGTGGTCAGTACGCGGTGACCGATGCGTACATACTCGCTTTCGATCAAAGCAATTGGCGGCTCATCTGAGCCAAAGGACAGATCACTGATCCCCGAATCGAATGCCCACAGCAACAATTCATTGAAATCGCTGACCAGCAAACTCGATGGCTCAATGCCGTCGGCCCAAGGCAAAGACAAAGCACCGCGATCCCCCGTCATGGCGATTCCCCTTCAATCGGGTGGACCACCGGCTTCCACTTCTCTGGTTCAGTGAACACAGCCGAACTGCGGATTGTGTAGATGTTGTCGCCAATCCGCAGTTCGGCATCCTCGCGGACAATGCCGAGATCAGATCGACCAATTTCGGCGGGGCTGACAATGCCCTGCACCAACAGGTCGCGATAGCGAAGCATTCCTTCGTAATCGCGGGTCAACACAGCCAAGTCCGCGAGGTACACCGAGTCCGCTTGTTTGACCCCAATTGCCCAGCTCTGACGAACCGATTCCCGCCACACAGCGATGTCGTGATCCGACTCCGGCAACAGCACAGTATCGTCTGCATCTACTGGCATCGGCATAATCGTCAGCCAGTCCCGCCAGGTCGGCTGCACGGTGACCAGTCGCGCCGGCTTCGTCACGCGCAGTACGCGCGCGGTCTCACGCATCGCTGTGCCGTCACCATCAATCGCCTGTACCTGCTCAACCAGCTCAACCACAGGGGCCAGTATCCGCCCGTACTGCACCAGCGGACCAAACGTAAACACACGATCCAATTTGTCCGACCTTTGCTCCAGCAATGTCCGCAGTTCTCGCGCACGATACGAAAATCCGCCCCGCACGCCAACAACCATGGCGGCATCACGAATCTGCTCATCGCGCAAACGAATGGCGGCGTCCTTCTCTTTGCTCTGCTGACTCTTACCGGTCAGCCGAAGCAGATCACTGAGGCTGATCGGATCCACGTCCGTGTCAGCAGCAACCCGCAACGTCGTTGCCAGACAGCAAAACGCCAGCAGCACGCCAGTAGCTGTTCGCATAACCCCTGTTGATCCAAACTCAATCACGATAGACAACCTCAATCGCCCTGGCATCACCGTCCACCACTACGTCAGCACGTACACCCGCTTGGGTACCCGCGTCGCGCAACAAATCCCAAATCGTCGCGTTGCGCCGATCAAGCGAAACCAAAATCGGCGGACCCCGCTTGACCCCAACTAACCGAGTGACCCAACCGGCAGACGCACACAGCGCATCGACGGCCGGGACCAATTCACCCAACCAACTCATATCTACTCGCGTCAGCAGATCGACCGGCACATCCTCATCCGGCGTCCCGGACTCCCCTGCATTCGCCAGAGTCAGTCCATCAGAAGCCTGGGCTACATCGGCCTGCAATTGGGCCGATGTAGCCCAAGCTTTTTCGACCCCGCGCGCCGCCGCCACCAACGCGGTCTCAGCAGGGTCCGCTACGACTTCTTTTTGCTTCCACGCTACACACCCCGTTACGGAGATCGCCCACGCAACACACACCACGGCTTTTGCCAGTCCATAAGTCATTGCGTAATCAACCCATTTTTTGTAAACGTCATTAGTAGCACAAAGGCCGACCCATGGCAAGCCTTCCAATATGATAGCCGCGTAATGATAGCCGCGTACTCAAGCCGACAATCTGTACGCTGGTAGGTCATTTTTCACCATCAACTTCCAACGCTCCAACTGGACCGCAATGGCATCGCGTTCCGCCAACGCGGCAATGTCGTCGCCACGCTGTCGGTCCCACCCGTCAACCCCCTGCCGCCAGCGCGCCCACTCGCGAGCACCCCACTCCTTCCACAACTTGTCTACCCGTCTCGCCCGGTCCGCCGCCGCCGCCGCCAATGCCGACGCATCAAACGCCTCTTGACTCCGCTCTCCATATTTGATGCCAACCGCCTTCGCCCGCTGTAACGCTACCGCAGCCGAACGCATCACCATGTCTCTGACATCACTGCGACGCCGATATTTCGGCGACTGTTCGAGCAGCGACCTCGCCGTCGGAATTGGCGTCATTATGCGGCGCCGCATAGTGACCAAATCATGCCGACGATCCCACGCCTCTAGCATCCGCTGCCAGTGTGCTGTCGTCGCACGCGCCGCAGCAGCCGGATGGGGGCTGTCCAGAATCCGCCGCTCAAGTTGCTGCCCACGTATCACGTTGATGTCCGCGATGGCGGCGTTCGCTTGCGATCGCATGTCGCGCGATGCCATCGGCGTAGCAGGGCGCGCCACGTTAAGTGCAGTCCACCGAGGCCCAATGTGGACGCTCGCAATGCGTTGCGCCCCCTGCTCAACCAAAGACCGGTCATCAATTCTGGCGTCAACCCCTGCCGCCAGCAAGGCAGCGTTGACGTGCGATGTCCATGCCTGCCGCCAACGAGCAACCAGTGTCAATGGCCCTACCCCCCAACTGTCCATCTCACGCTGACGCAAACCAAACCCGTCCGCGCTGATCGTGCGCAACGTCATCATCACATGCACATGTGGGTTCACCGAACCAGGCCCAAAATCGTGGTATGCCACATCAGCAACGACACCCAGCCGGGTAATCTCAGCGCGAACAAACGATCTCACCAATTCCACGCGCTGCTCCGCCGACAACTCAATCGGTAGCGCGATGTTCATCTCCCTCGCTACCCGTGCGTCGAACCTGGCTTCAGCCAATTCCACCGCATTCCACAGCCTTGATCGCTCCCCCATCCACATGGGCGCCGCCGCCGGCAACAGGATTTCGGCACCGTATACCCCCAGCTTGCGCCGGTAGTCATGCACTCGCCCGTCGTGCTCGTCTGTGAGGCATACGCCCGCACGGTAAGCAGCCGACCCCACGGCGCTGCGATCTTTCTCCACCCCGCCGCGCTTCCACGACGCGCGGCGGGCAGCCCGCTCGCTTGGACCATTGGCTGGCCCGCAACGCCGGACGACGGACACTGATAAGTGGTAGATCGCCATCAACACGCTTTCCCTGCTGGTTTTTCTGCTGGTTCGCACTGCGCGGCTTGCTGCTGCAATTTATGCGGCGCCGCATAAATCGCCACTTCAAAACTTGATGTGTAAGTGCGCACTTGGTGTGGTACCCTAGCGCATCCACAATGATTGAGCAAGCTCTGGTTCTGATGAAACCCATCACCGCATCTATGCCAACAACAAACACCTTTGCGCCGACTCTATGCGGTGCCAGGAAATCAACATCATGAGCCAGCAAGAGACACCAATTGCCATCGCAGGACTTGGGAGCGAACAGCAGCCTATGGTGAACGTCACCAGCGTGGAGCCAGCAACGCCAACCGCAATTATGCCCATGGGCATAATTGCGAAAGAGGCGACAGTGGAGGCGCGATCTGGTGTCCCATCACAACCTTCTCAGGCGTCACCTGACTCGCAGCAATTGGCGGTTGGCCAGGGAGCAGATCTGCCAATTGAGAGCATTGCTCCTGATCCATTGCAGCCACGTCAGTTCGCCGAGAGCTTCGGCGACCTGACTTCCCTGGCGGCATCAATCAAAAAAATCGGCGTCATCCAATCCATTTTGGTGAGGTGTGTAGATACCCCGATGCCAGACAACGCCGCTGACGTGCGCCCATACCGCATTGTCGCTGGCGAACGCCGCTGGCGAGCAGCCAGGATCGCCGGGCTGTCTGTGGTGCCGGTGATCTGCCGTCCCAATCAGAACGAAGAAGCCGTCTCCGCTGCACTCGCCGAGAACCTACATCGCAAAGGGCTGAGTCCGCTGGAGGTGGCTCGGCAAATCGAGCGAATGCAAATTGAGTTTGGCTACACCCAGACCGAGCTACGCGCCGCTACGGGCCTCGATCAATCACGCATCAGTAGGTATCTCGCCCTCTTGGAATTGCCGGACGCCATTCAGTTGGCTCTCCGCTCCGGGCGGCTGACGCAAGCACACGCGGAAAGTCTCGTTACCCTGCCGCCCCTGATCGCCAACCTCGTGGCGGTGGAAACCCTACAGCGTGAGTGGACCACGAGGCAAACCCGCTGTTGCGCCACCAACCTGAGCAAAATGGGCGAGCTGGCTCAGGCGGCAGTGCCGACCCACCTTCTTTTTCGGCTGTCCGAGGCGGTGTTGCCCCCAGATGCCATTGCACGGCTGAATCGACTGGCGACCAATCGCGTTGCCTTTGCGAAATCCATAACAGCCGCCATTGAGGACGCCCAAACCGTGGCGCAAGGGGGAATGCACGCAGTTGTAGCGCCCGTAGCAACAACTACAGGTCGAATCGGTAAAACAGCCGTGGCTGACCCAAACCTCGTCAGCGTTGAGAAGCGCCTCGGCACACTTCTCGGCAGCGTCGTCACCGTACAGCCGTCCACCCAAAGCAAAGGCCAGCGCAAACCCAGAATACCGGGGCGCCTGATAGTGCAATTTTTCGACAACGAAGAACTCGATGGGATTTTGGCGCGCATTCGAGGCTGGGCAGAAGATGACATTTGAACCAACCAACAGACAGCAAAGCCGGGGCGTGTCTGTGAATTATGCCGATCGGCATAATTTTGGCGCGAGCGGCCCTATCGGGCCGCAGAAGCGTTGTGTCCCACAAGCAACGAACACCACCGACGCACAATAGGAGCTTCCATGGCAATCGACATTCTCGACCTGGTAATCGAAGATCACATCCCAATGGCAGTCGAAGTCAGTGTGGGCGAGTGGACGCGAATCCACTATCTCCCAGACACCGTGACGCGCGATGATGTCCGCGATGCCTACTTGGCAGCACGCGACGATGCTCCCGATGCGTTCGTGGACATTGCTTTTCTGGCCAACCCTAGTGGCGAGGTCGAGGTTCAACGCTGGTGCGCTCTTGACCTCAGATGGTGAGGTGTGAATCTGGATTGCTTACGACGCTTTGTGTGCTTCCGCCGATTGCGATTCCGCCGTCGCTGTACCGGCAATGGCGTTCAAATCACTGTTCGTGTTTTCCATTGCACCCACCTGTGCAACCGTCTCAGCAGCAACACGCTCGGCTTCGTCCATGTCAAACGATGGCGGGTGCCGCCAACCACTTTCGGTCAGGTGCGTTCGGAGTGCTGTGACCGCTCCGTCTGCCTGCGCTGCGACCGTTGCACCATGCAAAGCCTCATGAACTAGGTGACTGCGAATCCCGCTCCCCTCAACGCACGCGACCCGGCGACCAACATCATTGAGTGCATAGTGGAGCGTTCGGTCGATGGCTTTGACCCAGATGAAATCGCTCGATGTCACCATGCCCTGGCGCTCTCGTGCCTCATGCAAGAGCGCTACCAGAACGGGGCGTGTGTGGGCGTGTTGACGTAGCACTGCGTCAACGCGCCGAACTGCTGCGTCCGATTTATCTTTGAGCGGCGCTGTGGCGCCCCGCTGCGCGATAGCCGCGCCGGTAAAGGGTCCTGTGTAGCGCGCCAGCAACTGAGCGGCGGCATCGGTGAGCGCGACCTCAAAAGGACCGTTGGCGGGCCAGTCCCATTGACGGTGCATTTTGGGTAACCCACGATTCCAATTCACCGGCTGGAAGCCACCAGCAGCAGCGTCCAGCAGCGCATCAGAGTCAGCGCGGCGATCCATGGCTCTCGCCGCGAACGCACCGAACAGTAGCTGCTCGTGATACGACAACCGATCAGTGCCACCAAACAACGCACCGAGTTGCTCACCAAATGCCCTCGCAGCTTTGTCGGCGTCGAAACTTTTGCTCACCAATTCCACGTCGCCACCAGGCGTAATCACACCATGCTGGGCGGCCCATTCGTAAGGCGATAGCGCCCAAGTGTACGCACCACGATCTTGGTCCAAGACACGCTTTTTCAACCACAACACCGGCCGAATACGCGGGAAACTCAGTTGCTGCTCCAACAGCAATCGCTCGAAATCCATGATACGAGAGTATTTCGTAATCGGTGATCGGTGGTACACCCACCCCGCCACAACCAGGCACATCAACGCCATTGGCCAGCGCATCCATTCACCACCAACACCGAGCCATGTGCCAAGCACCGACGGGGTCATTTTTTTGGGCGGCTCAGCCAAATGCCGACGCCATTTCCCCATCACTTCCCGTTGCCGTGCCGTTCCCAACAGATTTACCACCGGCGCCACCACGGCGCTTTCGGCTCGCAGTAGGGTGATGGATGCTGCGGTTATGTATTTGCCGGCCACAAACCACCCGCCGACCAACAACATGAGACCAAAGAGGATTCCTGGAACCAAACTGTCGCCTGATTCTTCTGGGCCTGCGGCCATTTTTTTATCCCTTCGTTTTTGGTTTGTTGCGCACTTTGCGGGTCTTCGCTTGTTGCGCAGACAACCGCTTGGCAATGATGCCCTGCTGCACCACTTGGGCGTCGCAATACTTGCCATTTTTGCGCAGCACTTCTGGATCGTAACCGCTGAGCGCTGCTTCTTGAATCACGGACGTGTAGAGCATTTCGAGCTTTGCGGCCCGCTTCGATACCGGTGTCTGGCGCAGGATCAGCCAAATGATCCGCATCCAGCGCCTCAGGGGTACCGGTACAGTCGTACTCGACTCGTTGTCGGCGCTTGATTTACCGAACCACCGAAACGCTGCTGTGCGCTCACGACCCAGCAGGACAGAGAATCGCCAACATTGTTCGGCCCATTTCGGATTGATCCCCTCAACGAACACCCGGAACTCGTTCAGCGTGGGTCTGGTGTCAACCAGGGATACATCGGCACCGTACAGCAGCAGGGTACGCAAGATCATTTTTTGTATGATCGGTAAATCTTTCTTGCTGCTGGGTAATTCGCCATCAGCGGCGGGCGCAATCAACTTGTAGTAGCTAGTCGGTACGCAGCCGAGCACGTACATCATGTCGCGCAGCGACAGGCCCAGAGTGGTTTGCACAGTGCGGATGTCAGATGCCCGAATTGAGCGCTTTGCATTTAGCATTTTGGATGTCATCAACGGGTTTAGGGTTGTATTTGCGTCAATGGTACCATTAAGCTATGGACTCATAACACACACCTGGCAGGCCATGACCCATCCTGATCCATCGCATGAAATCCACACCAGACTCACGTCCTATCTCACCGTGCCCGCAGATAGTGATCGCGAGCCACCGCACACAGTGAATCTGGACCATGTGCCGGCCATCGACATCCATTCCCGCAAACTGGTGATGCCGGACCATGGCATCACCATGCACTACGGCACCCGGCATGTACTGGACATTCTCAAACGCCGCATCAATGACGCACTCACCAATGGCGATAACTTCTACGAAGTCAAGGCGTCGGTGAAGGTAGGGTCGGTCCCCCCTCTGGGTAATCTGCGGGTTGACCAAATCCCTCAGATGCAGGTGTTGAACCTGCCGCGTGCGGGACCGGATGCGAGCGTCCATCTGAAGGGTCTCATCGCCGTTGAACTTGACGGCGTCTTTGGTGCAGATGCGGACGACATCAGCATCGCCGCAGCAGTGTCCCAGCACCCTCGCTTGTTGGATGCGCTGGCCCAACACAGCGATCTGCGCCATGTGGCCATTTTTGTATGGCAATCCGCTTTGCCTACGTCCGTTAGCCACAATGGACATGGCGGCGATGCGACCCCGTTGGTGTTAGCAGCCAACCTGGCCACGTTGTACATCGCCGACCCAGAACGTGTTGCGCTCGAAACGCTCAATGCGGATTGGATTACCGCCTGCCTACCACCATGGGTTGGGTTTGATGGCCCATCACTCAACGACGTTGTGGTGGATGGCGTTGCCAAACATCGCTCTGGTCCACGATTGTAGGTCGATGTGAGGATGCCTTGAAGGTATGGTCGAGGAAATCAGCGGCCGCACTCATCACGCCACCTTGTAGATGCGTTTGACGGATAGCGCCACGTCGATTTTCCGGGCCACGGCAGCGGCCACCGGAGGCGGGAAGGCGGTGCCGATCTGGCGGAAGCCTAATGAATGCGTGTCGTCATCCGCGTGGTCACGCGCCGCCGCCTGGGCATCGCCCCACAGGCCCATGCCATTGACGCCCAGGGCAGCCCATGCGCGTTTTGCGCGAGCCGGGCCGAGGTCTGGCCCGCCGTGCTGTTGGCGGTTCGCTTTGCAGCGGTTCCGGCCACGAGAAGCCGCCGGGTTTGCGCTGTTCGCTGTTCGCTGTTGTCTATTGACCCTTTTTTAACTTCGTGACGCACTGGATCCCATCGACTGTGGGGCGAGTGTGGGCAAGGGTGTGGGCAACGGCTGTATCGTTGTCCATCGCCCTTGTCCACACGTTGCCGAAGGCACGCTCCACAGATTCGATGGGATCGTTTTTACCGGTGCCTTCACTCGCTGTCGAAGACATTGTTGTCCACAAGAGTCCACGCTTTCTATAGGAGCTTTTGCTTTTTACCGGAAGAGCTTAACGGGGGATTTTTTGACAAACCCAAAAACCGTTTATAATCAATGCTTTATACATAGGTTCCTCACAGGGCATGTGATGATCTTCTGCGTGAGCAAGTGATGATCTTCTGCGTGGATAACTCGGTTTGAGGTCAAAAGCATGTGATGATCTTCTGCGTGGATAACTAACGTTGTCCACAGGCGGCGTGCGGAAAACAGCGCTCAGATTTGGATGCAGGGCAGCTTTGGCGCTCGCAGTACAACCGCAGGCGGCTTAGTCCAGTTCGCCACTGGTCTTGCCGCACAGAGTTGCCCACACCGCAGCCTTGGACCCTCCGGTCTTCGAGGCCGTAGGATGTGGGAAGTCTCTTTTTGCTCGCTCAAGCCGACCGCCGTGGGCGTTGCGCCGTATCCACCCACCGCTGCCGCACGGGGCGGCGGCTTACCTTCAACGTTAGGCCCGCCACAGCCCACCTCCCCTTATCATTCCGATCCTGTCAACCGCTCCAGGCGACCGTCATGACCAAAACCGCGCTCTTAGTTGTGGATGTACAAAAAGGATTCATCAACGAGCACACCGCTCATATTCCAGCTCTTATTCAAGAACTCGTTCCCTCCTATAAAACCGTGTTTGCAACACGTTTTTACAACCCTGAAGGCTCAAATTACAGACGACTACTGAAGTGGTCTCGGTTCTCAAGAGAAAGCCCAGATACAGAACTGGCCTTCGCACCAGCGGCAAACATTAGGATAATTGACAAACCGATCTATACCTGCGTCACCAATGCATTCCTTGCGACACTAGACGATCTCGCAGTTACGGAAGTTCATATCGTCGGCATTGACACGGACATCTGTGTTGCGAAATGCGCAGCCGATCTATTCGAGAGGGGCCGGACACCTTTCGTCATTGCAAAGTATTGTGCCAGTCATGCCGGGCCAGACCTTCATAAAGCCGCCCTTCAGATCATTGCCAGATACATTGGTAAGAGCCAAGTCATCACCTAAGTTCGGTGAAGCAGGAATCCAGCAGCAAAGCTACCCATGGTTCGCTTTGCGTAGGTATGGACGAACGGACGAGAAAGGCCCGCACTTGCGCTTAGTCGTGTCCAACAACTAGCGCCACTACGCTGTGGCTGCCCATAGCGAATCCGGATAGCCAACCCAAAAAGGCCGATGAGCATGAGCACAAACAACATGATGATACGGAGGATTTCACTGCGGCCCGGGCCACCGACGATGAGCCAGCGATGTTCTGAGTGTGTAAAAGCAGCAGCAGCAGCAGCAGCAGCAGCAGCAGAGGGTTGCCCATCTACCTGCTGCTGCTTTTAAGTTTTAGCTCTTTTTTAGAGCTTTTACGACCGCTGCGGGCCACGACTGGCGCGGGTTTCAGCGCCAATAAGACGAGGGATTCCGGGTATGAAGACGAGGGATTCCGGGCATAAGACGAGGGATTCCGGGTATGAAGACGAGGGATTCCGGGTATAAGACGAGGGATTCCGGGTATCGAGCACCTCCGAGCAGCAAGACCTGCGGGGCGCGCACCGGGTCAATGCCCGGTGTCGTTGGACGCCGGGCAGCGCGCTGATGCGGGCCTTGCGGCCTAACGCAAAGGTTAGGTTTTGTTTTGCGTAAGTGCTTGACGCATGATTGGTTATGCACTACATTACTAATCATCCAAGGCATGGTGCCGAGCAGAAAACCAAGGAGCAGATCATGTCGATCATCATGCAAGTTCTTGCGGCGCACATCATTGGAGCATGAACACCCCAAACCCAAAGCGGCCAGCCCACAGACCGCCAAAATACCCTGGCGAACCGATGACGACGCTCACGGTTCGCCTGCCGGTGCGGCTGAAGGAAAAAGTGGTGCGCCTGAGCAATGGGCGCACCGGGGATTGGGTTTGCGAGCGGATCGTGAAAGCCCGTGAGCGCGGAACCTAACGTCAGAACGCATGACCGGTGTCCGCATGGCGTCCGTGTCGATGGCCCTGTTGGGCCACAACACAAGAAGAACTGAAATGGCGAAGTACCTGGCTCACAAGGGCATGGAAGAAACCGAAGTCGAAGCGGATTCTGTTTCTGTTGTTGCCGACGACGGCACGAAGGTTGATGAACTCGTGGTGAAATCGAATCGGCTGGTCGAGGCCAGCTATCGGCTAACGGTGGCGGAACAGCACGTCATCCTGTTCGCCATTGTCGAGGCGAGGCGGTCAGGGAAGGGTCTGAATGCGACCGATTTCGTGAACATTACGGCGGCGGCGTTCGCAGCGATGTTCAAACTACCAGTGAAGCAGGCTTACGAGCAGATCAAAGAAGCGGGTAGGACGTTGTTTCGTCGGCATGTTGTCTTGCGTGACACCCACCCGGAAAGCGGCAAGCCGCGCATGACAGAGGTCCGCTGGTTATCCGCCGCCAGCTACATTGATGGTGCTGGCACTATCCAACTGCGGTTTGCCGTGGACATGGTGCCGTTCATTACGAACTTGGAAGCCCAATTCACTCGTTACAAGCTCGAAAAAATTGCCAACATGACCAGCACCTATGCTATCCGGTTGTATGAGCTGCTCATGCAGTGGGGCAGTGTTGGAAGGCGGGAGGTCGAGCTTGGTTGGTTTAAGAAAACATTGGCATTGGATCATGATTACCCGCGTTTGTACGACTTCAAGCACTGGGTTATCGACGTGGCCATCGCACAAATCAACCAGCATTCAGACCTGGTCGCGAGTTATAGCCAGCGCAAGCGTGGACGGGTCGTCACCCACCTGATTTTCGCCTTCGCAGGTAAAGGTAAAAGCAATCAGGGGGAGGTAGCTAAGCAAGCAATCGAGGCTAGATCATGCCTACTTGAACGAGACGCGAACATCGCCTTCCGTTCGACCAAAGTGCCGATTCCACCGAAAACGCAAAGCGACTACCTGAAGGTCCGGAACAAAGACGAAATTGAGCTGTGCATTGAGCGTGCGAACGAATACGGGGCGGAGCAAGAAAAGGCGGGCAGGCCGGTGGTTAGATACGGGGCGTTGTACCGCAAGGCCATCATCGAAGGGTGGCACCAAGAAAAAGTCGCGCAAAAGGCGCATCAAGCGGAGTCTGCTGCCCAGAAGGCAACGGCGTTGCAACAGGCGGCGAGAGCGAGGCAGGTAGATGCCGAAAAGGCCGAGCGGAACCGATCAGAGATGGCGCTTTCCGTCGCATGGTTTACCGCATTGCCGGAGACCGAAAAAGAGGCAATGGGCAACGCCTATACGGATGGATCCAACGCACTTGACGTGCGGATGTTCAGGCGCCGTGGCTATGAACACATCGGTTTCCGATTCTTCGCCAAGCGGCAGTGGCAGCAGCAGTTCCAAAAACCTAACACCAGCGCGTAAAACGTGTGGACGGACCACGATGTCTGTGCGTTGGTGTATCATTAAACACAATGATTGCATGTCAGTTTTATGGGAGAAAAAGCGATGCAAACGTCGTCGATTCGTACAATGTGGGCAGCAGCGATGCGCCTTTTGCGGCGCCTTGGAATCATGGAGGAATCCGTGATCGTCCTTTGGCGGCAAGACGGCAGTGCCGTCGCAATACACGCTGATTACGTTGAGTTGCGCACCCCCTCCATCGCGGTGCCGACGAAGTGGTGGATGCGGCCAGGGCAGGATTACATTGATCTCGTGAGCGATGGCGGAGTGGCAGCAGGAGAGCCAACCTGTTTGTCGTCGTATTCGTCAGTGCGCCGCGCACGCCGCGCCCTCCAGGAGATTGCGGTTGGGTTGATGAATGGGCGAAAAATTAAACGCGGCGGCGTCTCTTGGGTAGGCGCCGTGGCGTTGACATTGATTGCGCTGATTGTGCTGGCGATGTTTGGCGGCAACCCACCTACGCCGACTTCCGCCGTTGCTGCACCGACAGTGGCTCCGTTACAGCCTGTGGACGTATCGTCGCTCATGGCAACGATGCCTCCTGAGCCAGTCATTGCGGAGTCGCGCATGGTGCCAGAGTGCAGCGACGATGAGCCAGCAAAACGGCGCGCACCATGAGAGCGGTCAAAACGTACCGGGTGCACGGTTACTGCATGGTCCCGTGCGAAGTGGAAATACAGGTTGATGCGGCTGACGCGAATGACGCCCTGCGTCAAGCGCTGACTGCGTGGGATCAGGACAAACGATCTTTGATAGTTGGCAACTCAACTGACCAGGGCGCGGCATACGATTGGCAACCTGTAGCGGAATTGGTGCCCAACAAAACCGATTGACTACGTGGCAATGAACAGCCCGCACATCACCCACCAGAACCGAAGCTGACGCAATGAGACCGAAGGACTGGTTAACAAAAACGATCTTGAGAAATGAGGATGAGGTATTGAACATTCGACTAGCGGATTATGGCGCACGAGTTGAGGCGGGTGTGTTGATCTTAGGTGGTGACGACAATCCGCGCGTGGTGTTCCGCGTGGCACGCCGCGACGCGGATTTACGATCACCGATACCCCCATCATTGCAGCCACTGGTCGCGATCCAGCGCAATGGTGTTGACATGAGTAGTGAAGACGTGGTGCGCCAAATCCGCCTAGATGGTCCGGTCGCCTACTGGCTGCGGTATTTCACCAACATCGACGTGGATCGCGCGGTGTTCGGATGGAAAGTTTCACCGCCAGAGCTAGATGGCTGCGCGCAACAGGCGCGCTCTTTGTCGTTGCTGCCGATCGATCAGGGCTTTGACCTGCACCTGCACCCGGATATTCAGATAAAAATCCCTCTCGATATTAACCAAGTCATCTATGAGCACGGTGAGGTGGAGCATATCGTTTTCGGCGGGCCGGGCGAGATACAGGAGGCGTTGGAATCAGCCGGTTACGATGTGCTCTTTGACTCCGACGAAAGCTCGCCCGTGAGCGTCCGTCAGCCAACGCCGAGATGATGCCCATGGCATTCCCGTGCGTGCTCAACAAGATGGACCGAGTTGCGCCGACACCGACAGTCGAAACGAAATGAGGCGATTTGGTGTGACCGCGATTGTGGATTTGTTCTGCGGCGCGGGCGGCCTGACGCATGGTTTCATCTTGGAGGGGCTGCCCGTGGTCGCCGGTATCGACCTGGATCCGGCCTGCCGATTTCCGTATGAGGCTAACAACGATGCCAAGTTTGTAGAGAGCGACATCCGCACGGTCACTGCGCCTGAAGTGGAAGCGCTGTTTGGTGACGCTCATCTGAAGATTCTCGCAGGCTGTGCTCCATGCCAACCCTTTTCGACCTACGCACAGCGCTACCACACGGGCGGGAAAAAAAATGGTAAAGGGAGTTTGCTGTATGAGTTCGCGCGTCTCGCCGATGGTGTCAACCCCGATGTCATCGCGATGGAAAACGTCCCAACCGTTGCCAAGCACGAGGTGTTTCACAGCTTTGTTGATACGCTCAAGCGACTTGGTTACAGCGTCTGGTTCGATGTCGTAGACAGCTCGCAATACGGCGTGCCACAAACTCGCCGCCGCATGGTGCTGCTGGCATCACGGCATGGTGACATCAGGATGATTGAGCGCACGATTGAAAAGCCCAAAACCGTGAGGCAGGCGATTGGTCACCTGCGCGCACTGAGCGCTGGTGAAGCAGCACCGAGGGACAAGCTGCACGTTTCATCTACCTTGTCAGAGAAGAATCTCAATCGCATCAAGGTCTCGAAACCCGGTGGCACCTGGCGCGACTGGCCGCAGCATCTCGTCGCTGACTGCCATCGCGCAGAAAGCGGCAGGACTTACCCTGGCGTCTACGGCCGCATGGAGTGGGACAAGCCGGCCCCGACCATGACCACGCAGTGCTACGGCTTCGGGAACGGCCGGTTTGGGCACCCTGAGCAAGATCGGGCCATCTCATTGAGGGAGGCCGCGATCCTCCAGAGCTTCCCGCTCGACTACGCCTTCGTGCCGGACGACGGCGAGGTGAGCTTCAAGGTTCTCGGGCGACTCATTGGCAACGCGGTTCCCGTCGATCTCGGCCGTGCTATCGCGAGGAGTGTCAACTTGCATATTGGATCTGTCGCTGGCTGTGGTGCATATCCCATAGCAATCCCAATACACTCAAAGCACAGTTGACAAGATGGACAATGGATGTTAGTGTAGGGTCCAATCAACTGGAGAGACGCGCAATGCACTACTACGACGGAGTGTGGTCCCGCGAGTACGCTGCGGAGGCGATCAATCGCTACGAGAAGCAGTTCCGCGAGCGAGCTGACTACAATTTCGCGACCTGGGTTGTAACGTCAGCACAGGGCGCGGCGCTCGCCGAACAGGCAGGAATTGCGTGCTGCGACATGAAGACGGTAGACATCGCACACACGGTCGCTGACATCATCGCTGGCACAAAAAATAAATACGTGACAATCACTCGTCGGCAAGCGCACGCGCTTGGTGTCGCGCTGTTAGAACGCTACAGCACCGCGCGCGGAATCGGTGCTGCGATTTGGGGCTTGAGCGAGGCAGAAATTGAGGGGGCTGGGATATGAAAGCCATAGGTATGAAAGCCATCATTGACATCGCCTACGGTGATGATCCCCGTGAGAAAGTGGCAATGTTGGGTTGTGGGGTGAGCGAATCTGTTGCGCGGCGCTCTGCTAACTACTGGGTGAACTTCAAAAATGGTCGGCTGCGTGACAGCGGAGCGGAGTATGCAGACGGCACGCTCGTTGACTGCACGCCTGCACTTTCGCGCGTGCTCTACGTTGGCTGCGCCGATGGCGACAGCACCACTACCTTCAACTGGGCTATCTCGACTCTTTTTGTTGGCGAAGATGGTCGGCTCGACGCGCGCTACTACAGTCGTGACGCCTATATGGAAGCGCGCGCTGAAGAAGCGGCCAAAAACGTGGCGTGTTGGTGTTCAGAGGATGACACCCACGATGTTCGCGCGCACGCAAAAAAAGGGATTAGTTGTGGGTGACCTCGACTTCAGCGAGCTGAGCAACGATCAGATCGTGCAACTCGCGGACGCACTTGCGCGCGAGTCAGTGCGTCGGAACCGTTCGTCCATACCTACGCAAAGCTAACCACGCATATCCCATAGCAATCCCAGTACACTCAAAGCACAGTTGACACGACGCAACTCGGATGTTAGCATAGCGGTAAAGGTAGCGCATTAACCGGAGGCGTGGAGATGATTTTGACTGTTGGAAACACGAAAGGCGGTGTAGGCAAGACCACACTGGCAGTCCAGATTGCCGTCAGTTTGGCAATAGGCGGACGCGATGTGTGGCTGATAGATGGAGACCGCCAGGGCACTGCCACGGCGTCGATAGCAGCGCGAGCGGAGTCTGGCCAATCCCCAAGCATCGCCTGTGCGCAGTACCACGACGGTCCAGTGCTGCGTGCTCAGGTGATGCAGCAGCGGGCGAAATGGGACGACATCGTGATTGATGTCGGCGGCAGGGATTCGTCGGCGCTACGCGCCGCCATGGTGTTGTCCGATGTGCTCTTGGTGCCGTTTGCACCGCGTAGTTACGATGTGTGGGCACTGGATGAGATGGCCGTGTTGATTGAGGACGCCCGGTCTGCGCGCGACGGACTGCAAGTGTTCGCGATACTCAATCAAGCCGACCCCGGCCAGCACGGGAGCGATAACGCAGATGCCGCCGCTGCGGTGCTTGAGGTGCCAGGATTTGAGTACTTGCCGACACCGATTCGCCGCCGCAAGGCTTTTGCGAACGCCGGTGGTTGCGGGTTATCGGTAACGGAGTACACACCATGCGACGTGAAAGCATGTGCCGAGATTGCGGCCATGATGGCGGCCATGACGGCGCGTCAGGGCGTGTGCGCATGAGTACTGTCAGTAATGGTCGGAGGACCAAGAGGGTGGTCAAAAAAAAGGCCACCGAGCCGGGCGTCTGGCGGGGCAAAAAACGCCAGATCAGCTTCACCATCATGCCTGATCTATTGAAAAAGGTCGATGACGTTGCTGCCCGGACCGGGCAGTCGCGTGCGGCGTTAATCAATATGGCCATTTATCAAGCCGTCGAGGGCAACTTATTTCCACGGAAGCAGGAGTAAGGCAGTGGCAATCAAACCTCGACCGGCCCCGCGCAGCATTGATGCTTTCATCAACGGCGCGCCCGACGCTGCCTTGGCCTCGCCTGATGTTGCAGTTCAAGCAACGCTGCCCAGTGTGCGCGAGATTGATCCGTTGCGAGTGCATCGTTCAGCGCTCGGCAATCGGGTAGCGCAATCGCTGGAGATGAGCGATCCAAAGTTCGCGGAACTGGTGGCGTCGATTATTCACGAGGGACGCAACACGGTCCCCGTCATCGTTCGTGTAGCAAAGAGCGACGGCAACGCGTTTGAGATCGCAGCCGGACACCGGCGAGTTGCGGCTGTGCTGGTTGCCATGGAGATGTACGACCGAGGTGAAATCAGCGCAGCGCCATCGCTGATTGGTGAGGTCCGAGAGCTGGATGACCGAGAGCTGGTCAAGACGATGTGGATGGAAAATAGTGAGCGGGCAGATCTCTCGCCATGGGAGATCGCGCAAACCATTCGATCCATGTTGATTGCCGAGGGCATGAATCAAACGAGGGCGGCCAACAGCCTGGGAATTAAGCAACCTCAAATCTCAAAATATCTGGCACTCACTGAGTTGCCGGTGTTTGTGCTCGATGCGTTCGGCGGTGATCGGCGGCGCATACCCACGCGGGCGAGGGAGATTGTGGGCGCAATGAGACAGGATGCCAAACTGGTGGAGGATCGAGCGCGAGCGATTATTGCGATGAACGCTGCCGCAGCAGAGCATGGCACCGGTGCGCCGATGCCGACATCATCGGTGGTTTCGTATTTAATGAAGGGGCCGCCGCCCACAACCGGGCATGAGGCACCGGAGAAAGTCACTCTGACGCGCATTGAGGGCAACAGCTTTCGACTGACCCTGCCGACGCTTGAAGCGAAGACATTGGTTGCGCTGCGAAAGAAAATCACTGATTGGATTGCACAGGGAGAAATGTAATGGTTGCCCCCGTTGTGGCGTTTGAGTTTACGCATGGCACGTCCATGGATGACGGTGTATGTGTGCCTGTGGCGCCTATTGCGCCAAGCGATGGCGCGTTGGCACTGACGCTCGCTGAAGGCACGGTGATACCGTTGGTGCGCCGTCTGTTCTCGGAGCAGCGGCTGCGCGGGCCAATGATTGAGCAGTCGATAGGTGGCACTGACTGCGAGGGTTTTGGTTACGTCATCCGGGCGCGGTTGCGCGGTGATGGGGGGATGGCGGCGAGTGTGTGGCGCAGCGACGAAGTATTGTTGTCTGAGTTCACCGTCATGCCGCCATACGCGGAGGCAGAGAGTGGGTCACCCTACGAGCCGCCCTACTGTTTTGTGCGTCTGGCGGACGGCGTATTGGTGGCCAAGGACGCGCGCACTTGGCTCACACTGCTTGAGCAAACGGTTGCCAGATTGTACTTGGTGGATTGCCAAGCGCGTGCGTAAAAGCTACCATCTACACGAGCGCGATACTGCGCACCAGGAAACCGAATGAGCAATCAGCAGCCCGCCAATGATGAAACGACCTCCGGGCTGGATGTCGTCACGGTGCGCAACGGCTGGTACCGTGATCGCTATTCCACCGTGCTACGGATTGCTTTTGTTGCTGTGTTGGCTGTGGTATTGGAGGCGGCGGTCATCGTCGCGTTGATGGTCATGCGTCCTGAGCCGGTTTATTTTGCGGTCTCAACGGATGGCGCGGTTATCAAAATGGTTCCAGTCAATGAGCCGTTGCTGTCAAACGCGGCGCTACAACAGTGGGCGGGGGAGACCGCGCGGAGTGCCTACGCACTGGATTTCGTGCATTACGCGCAGCAGATGACCGCGATTCGGGATCGCTTCTCCAGCACAGCGTTCAGGGACTACGTCGCGAAGATGACGGAAAGCGGCAATTTGGAGGCGATCAAAACATCGCGAATGGTGATGGACGCACAGAGCGAACCTGCGGTGATTGTAGGGGCCGGTGTAGTGAAGGGGCGAATGCAGTGGCGCATTGAAGTTGGTCTCACTGTGCTTACGCATTTCGGCAGCGACCAGACCCGCACACAGCACATCAAGGTGCTCCTTGAGATCGTCCGTGTGGACAACCGCTTTCGGCCGGAGAGCGGTGTCGTGGTAAACCGATTCATCACATCTATGGGCTGAGAATGACATCGAAAAACATATTCCGGAAGGGTATTGGCGCTCTCGTTATCGGCGCCATTACGATTGGCGCGGCGGACTCCAAGGGAGTTCAGCCGCCCGCTGCGACTGTTGGCGCGGTTAACGCTTCGGCAGCGGAGACCAATGTGGAAACGGTGGTGGAGGAGGTAGCGGAAGCGGATGCGAGCAAAAGAAAGCAGGCCGCTGTTAGCGCAGAAGTTGAAGCATGGAAAGCGGCGCTCATCAGCGCGTTACCGCTTTCTCCGCCGGAAATCGAGGCAGCCAAAAGTCAGCAACGCGACGTTGAGCAGGCATCGAGACCGCGTGATGCGCCAGCGCAAGCGGCGTCAAGTGCGGTGGCTGTATCCATGCAACCTGGCGCTAAATCACCACGCATCACGTTGCTCCATGGTTATGTGACGGCCATTGAGGTGCTCGATTCGACCGGTCAACCTTGGCCGATTGTGTCTGCAATCCAGGGAGATCCAAAGGCGGTTTCAGTGGTGGTGGAAGGCGTCAACAACACACAGCAAGCGCAGGCGGTGCCTGCGCAGGGGTTAATTGATGGCACGGTTGCACCGTTGAGCGGTATTGCCGTCGCATCAGAGCCGATGGCAGTGACCGGCAATGTGTTGACCGTCAATCCCATTGGCCGGTTTTCGGCTACCAATTTGATTGTGGTGCTGGTCGGTGCGTCGCGGCCCATTTCGGTCGTGTTGATTCCGATTGAAGCGACTCCGACCACAGTGCTACAGGACCGTGTCACGCTGTTGGTAGATGGTTTTGGTCCAGCCGCGAGACCAGAACCGGTGCGTCGCTATGACCAGTTGGATGCGGGGGAGGATTTGCGCCGCGTGCTTGTGGGACAGCCGCCCACGGCGGGAGCACGAGAAATCCTCAGTGGTCTACCCGATGGATTCCGTGCTTGGCGCAACGATGATCGGCAATTATGGGTGCGCACGAGCGAACGTGTGGTTTCACCAGCGCCCCTGTCTGCGGTTTTGATGGGCGACATGCGCGCCTATTGGTTGCCGTGGATGCCTGCCGTGGTCGTTTCCAGCAACGGTCGCTTGCATCAGATTGACCTGCCCGCCGATGACGGTGTTGCGGTATCCGCAGTCAAGGTCGAGGACCGGCGGTGATGGTGATGTTGTGGGACGACGACGATGAATTGCCACTGCTGGATGCGGCTTTTGGTGGGCTGGCCCACGACTTGATTTTGCACCAGATCACCGCGTCGCAGGACGCGTTGGATGAATCACTTACCAATTCCGGAGAATCACTATGTCAAGAGGCATAAACCGATCATCATTGCTCGGCCGCTGCGCCGCCGATCCCACCATCTACCCGACGAAGGACGGCACAGGGCAGGTGGTAAAAGCCACAATCATCACATCGGAAAAATGGAAAGATGCCGCCGGTGTGCAGCAAGAACGCTCGGAGTCGCATCGGGTCGTTTTTTTCCGTGGGTTGGCGGAGGTTGCCGCCAAATACCTGAAAAAAGGAAAACAGGTGTTTGTTGAGGGATCCACGCGATCGCACAAGTACACAGATCACGATGGAGTGGACCGCTGGGCCAGCGAAATTGAGGCCGAAAACTTGCTACTTCTGGCGGACGCCCACCACAGCGTATCGGTTGATGGTGGTGCTGAGACGGCGGTAAGCGACTGATGAGCGCGAACATGAAGGAGGCACAGAACACCACTGACCCCGGTGGATCCGTTGCCAATCCACTGGGGCGCCCCGTGCGTGGCGGAGGCCATGGGTTGCGCGGCGTATTGGTGATCGGAGGTTTGCTGGTGGTTGGCGTGGTCGTGTTCGGCCTGAACTTGCTGGTATCGAATAAAGAGCAGTCGGCAGGCAAGGCAACGATTGCGGCAGTCGCTGTCAGCAGCGAAACAGCGGCAGGACCAAAGGCGCCATCGGTTGCCGTGTCACCGGCTTATTCCGCGTTGATTGAGCAGCAAAACGCTGATGAGGTGCGCGCAGCGCTGGCGGCAGTGCCAGATGCAGCAGCGTCTGGATCGACGGCGGTCATTCCACCGCTCATTGGCAAGAACTACGAAGCACAAGCGGCTTCCACGGACGGATTTGTGGAGGGCACCACGTACACGGTTGGCACCGTTACTGCTGCCAATACGGATAACTACGATGGGACGCGTGCGCAAGCGTCCATTGGGGCAGCGGCTAAAGTGAAAGCTGATGCACTGAAGGCGCTGTTTGCCGACCGCGTACTGTTGCCTCAGACCGCAGCGCGCGGCGTTACGTTTACGAATGCCTCAGCGGCCAGTGGAACATCCACAGTTGCTGCCATCTCCGGCCCACAGCGGTCCTTGCCGTTGTTTGATGTGTTGGCAGCAACTGTGGATGTTGGTGCGAATACAGATTACCCAGGCCAAATCATTGTGCGCTTGGGCGGGCAATTTCACGGGATGCGGCTGATCGGCAATTTGGGGTCGCAGACGTTGAATGGTCCGGTGGACCGCGTGGTGTTTCGGTTCACGCAGTTGCTCGATGGGCGCAATTTGTACGACATTGAAGGGTTTGCGGTGGATCCGAAGACACGGATCCCGGCGATCAAGGGCGACATCAATCGCCACATCGTCCACAATTTGGTGACTGAGGGAGCCGCCACATTTCTACTCGGGTTCGCCTCTGGTATCGGGCAGCAGAGCTTCGGTGGCAGCAGCGACGGTTTCGTTGGTGGGTTCAATGGCGGACTGTCGAGTCGGGATTTGGTGGCGCAACAAGGGGCCACGGCACTGAGCGAACAACTCAGCCAATATCGCTTTCGCAATGCCACAGTAACCCTGCCTGTGGGCAGCCTGGTCGGCGTAGTCATCACCAAGTTACCCACGCAGCCGGCGGTGGCATCTTCGACCGCAGTAGGTAGACAAGGTGGTCCACAGACTGCATCCACATCGACTTCTGTGCCAGTGGATTATGCAGCCGTCGATCCTGTGACGACAGCCACTACGGTAGATGGCGTCACGGTCACAGTGGGGGATCGGTAGCCAATGGACAGCATGCTCGTGTTGAGTGAGTCACTACCTGGTGTCCAGAAGTTGGTGCTCTTGGTGCTGTACTTGATCGGATTCGGGATGGTCGGCGTGGGCCTGGCGCAAATGGCAACGGCGGGCGATAACAGGGGGCACTATTCGCACGGTGCCGGACTAGGGTTCACGTTGATTCTCACAGGCTCGTTGCTGACGGCGTTGTTGGGTACCGCACGAATGCTGATGGCGACGTTCTATAACGGGGGCAATGTCTCGCCAGAAGTGGTATTGGCGTCAGTGAGCGGCGCCAACGGAACCAACGCATGGGTGAAGGTGATTTTCAACATACTCATCATCTTGGGGTGGATTTCGTTGGGTCGCGGTTTGCTCATTCTTGGGATCGCTGGATCACGTCGGGACAAGGGGCTTGCCAGCGGTTTAGTACATGTAATCACGGGCGCGCTTCTAACCAATCCTGTAGCGTTTGCTCAAATGGCAGGGGTGACCCTGGGACAGCTACAAACCGTTAATTTATTTTTACCGCAACCATAGAGGAGAAGGTCCGTGAAGAAAGCGAAAGTATGGGCGTTTGCAGGTATTTTTTGTTTGTTAGCCGCACTATTGCTCTTTGGGTTCGATGCCATGGCACAGCAGTCGTTAGGCGATGCGGCGTCCACTATCGGGGACGAAACCATCAGCCCGATCGGGAAACTTCTGGTTAAAGTTTTCGCTCTGGTCGGTTTGGCGCTGGTGGGCATTGGTATCGTGAAGCTCATCAACGCCAAAAAACACAACGAGCCGATCGGCAGTTCGATCGGGATGGTCGCGGGCGGCGCGATACTCACAGCGATCCTGGTGTTTGTTGGGCTGACCACGCAGTCAGCGATCCAGACCGATGCGACTGGGCTGGATGACATCGGTCTAGGAAATCCCTAAGCTGTGAATGACGTTGTTGAGTGGTTGGGAACGATGGCTCGCGGGCCGATAGGTGGCGACGCCATCGGTGCTCTGCGTTTCACGAATCCACGGTCGTTGGGCGTAGCGCCGACCGATTGGTCGGCGACTTGCGCGTTGGCGGATGGCTCCACCAGGGCGCTGAGTGACGCCCTGGTGGAGATACCATCGGGCAAAGTGTGGTGGACCAATCTGGATTACGCCGACCTGAAACAGGCCGGGTTGATTGGTCGTCCGGATTTGAAAACCACCAGTTTCTTGCCCACACGTCAGGAGGCGATGTTGGCGGAAATGGGTTTGCGTGATGAAACCGATAGCACCAAGACCGCGTTTTGCGCGCACATGATTCGTTGCGTGTTGATGAATGCGCAAAGCGCGTTTGAACTACCCTTGCATCCCGATGGGGTTTCATTGCCGAATGCTTTGCGGTCTCATGTTTTCAATTTTTCGGTCGAAAACCACAGCAGCGCGGTGCAGTACGCCATAGATTCTGCGTGTCAGGCCTTTACGCGATCTGGCTCATTGGCAACGGATGACACGACTGCGCAAATGGTTGTGTTTCGGCATCACCGACAGCACTATGCGGCGCGGATGATCGACGAACCCGTGCCGGCTGGCGAATGGCGGGAAACCGCGCATCCGGAAGACCCTAGCCAAACCATGGATTGGGTGCGTGACAGCGCGCATTCCACGCCGTTGCTGTTGCGGGTCAATGTGCGTTTTCGTGGGGCGAGTGGCCATGATCGCGCCTTGTTGGCTGGTATGGGGGCTGGCGCGAACAGCATCATGGTAGGGGCCAATGGCACCCGGCAAAGTAACACCAGGCAATGGGTTGCGGCACCAGAGTTCGTTGCGCTGAGCCAATATGCAGACATTGAGGTATTGGATACGTTTGCAGCGGATTGTTTTGTGCCGAACCCATGGCACGCGATCAATCCGGTGACATTTGGCGCTGATCGCATCGACACAATGGCAGTCGGACCGCTCCGCTTGTCTGGCCAGAATCTACTAAATTATGCGGACGGCCTGTTGAGCGAAGCGATGTGGGTGGCGACGAGCAGAAATCCAGGGGTTCACCGCGACAACATGTCGATGTGGATGCAGTCTGTGGACCGAGCGCAATGTCTGAATACAGCTTTTGGTTTGCAGTCGCTGGGCCTCATCGGTGTTCAAGTGACAGGTTTTTCACGCGGTCGGATATGGACGAAATTGGACACGAGTTTGTTGCGCACTGACGAGGATGTCAATTTGCAGATTGCCTCAATCGCTGAGGCAACCGGGCTGATTCCGCCGGTACTGCGCCGCCCGGGGATTCGAGACATCAGACGACTGGCAGTGGTCACGCTGATGCAGCAGCGCGCGAAGTTGCGAGGACTACAACAAGTCCCGTGGTTACTCGCCGCGACCTGCGTGCTTGGCAGGCGAGAGTTTATGGAAAGCAGCCGATGAACCTGTTGGATCGAGCGCTATTGAGTATTGACATGGCGCTGTGGCGGGTTGCTGATTTCGTCGGCGTCAGTGCGCGGCGATTCTGCGACATTGAGACCGTAGACGAAAGCGGTGCTTTGGTCACGCGCGACGGTGGGTTGGTGTCAATCATGAGCGTCGGCGGCACAGGCCGAATGCTGGGATCCGACGAGTTCGATTCGGTGGTACTTCGGTTATCCGGGCAGCTTCGCTCGTATCTAGGAAGCCCCGCGCATCATCTCCAGGTAGTGTTTGTGCGTGATACCAGCGCAGAGGCTGTCGAACGCGAACTTGCCGGCATGTTGGGCGGCTCGGTGGCCACGGTGCGGCGGCTGCAATTGGACCTCGATGATTTGATCGACGAGCAGGCGACGGCGCTCGGACGCTATTGCTCGGTCGAACAGATGTACCTGGTGGCATGGACATCGAAGGCCGCGCTGTCATTGGTGGAACGGAGGATGGCATACGCCGAGCGCGGAACCATTCGCGCGAAGCTGCCGTTTGCCCCGAGTGCGCAGCGTGTCGGCAGCGCACTGGGGGCGATGCGTGAAGCGCACCGGTCGCTGGTTGGGTCGTTAGTTACGGATTTCAGTGATGTTGGATTTCGGATTGAGGAGATGTCGGCAAAGGAGGCGCTGCACGCAATTCGATCCGAAGTGGACTCAGATGTTACCAGTCCGGATTGGTTGCCGTCTTTCCCAGGCGACGGCTCGGATTTGTTGCGTCGTGCCAGAGCACCGGAGCGGGGCAGTGTAGATGCGGACGTATCATCACTGCTGTGGCCAAATATGGAGCGGCAATTGATTCCGCGTGGACTCACGCTGCGTGATGCCAGAGTGGTACAAATTGGGGGTCGGCTTTACATGCCGATGAGCGTGGCGATGCCCCCGGCGAACTTGCAGCCGTTTGATGCGCTCTTTGAGCGCTTGCGGGAATCCGGGGTGTCCTATCGCTTTTCGTTTCGGCTTTCGGGTGCTGGGGTGGAGGATACGGAAATCCGGATGCGTAGCATTTTCGCGATGCTATCGACCAGCAAAACATCAAAAGGGTCGATGGCGGTGGCTCGCGATGATGTTGCGCGAGGCGCCAGCAGAATTGGCTTGCAAATTGATGTGGTGGTCTGGGTAACGGACGGTGATCGCAGTCGATTGATCCGCGATGCGTCGAGAATAGCGCGGGCAATTCAGGGGTGGGGCGGTTGCGAAGTGGATGATCGCCTAGGGGATCCGTGCGCACCGGTGCTCGGAACCGTGCCAGGGTTACTTCCGATGGGCTATGGCACGCTGTCCGTACCACCGATGGAGGATGCAGTAGCCATGTTGCCCATCGGCCGCCCCGCATCGCCGTGGGCGACTGGCTCTTTCCTTTTTAGAACGCCTGATGGCAAGATTTTCCCGTACCAGCCGTATTCGGCAGAGCAGGCGGCGTGGGTGACGTTGATGTACGCGCCGATGCGGGGCGGCAAGAGCGTGCTCATGGCGGCACTGAACACAGCGCTGTGTATGCGCGCGGGGTTGGACCGGTTGCCGTTTATTGCGATTCTGGATATTGGGCCGTCGTCGTCCGGCGTCATCTCGTTGATTCGCGAAGCGTTGCCTCCGGCACTTCAGTACCAGGTGGTCTATCGGCGGATGCAGATGCAATCGTCGCAATCCATCAACCCATGTGATACCCCGTTGGGTATGCGCCATCCGCTGTCTGCGCATCGCGCGTTTTTGGTCAATTTGTTGAGCCTACTATCTACAGCGATTGGCGAGGTAGCGGCACCAGGCGACGTACCACACCTCGCAGGCTTGTGCGTTGACAACACGTACAAGGACTACGCCGACAATGGCCATCGCGCACGGCGGTATGCGCGTATTGATCCCGAGTTGGATGATTTAGTGGATCGCCACGGCATCCACTGGGATGTGAAATCGACATACTGGGAAATTGTGGATGCGTTGTTCGCTGTCGGCGACATCCACGGTGCAACGGCCGCACAGCGTTATGCGATGCCGATGATTGGCGAGATTGCTGCACAAGCGCGTGACCCGCAGGTTTCCGGACAATTTCGTGGATTGGCGCCCAATGGCGAACAGGTAACGGAGTATTTTTTTCGGGTCGTGACGCAATCCGTTCGTGAGTACCCGGTATTGGCGACGGCAACACGGTTCACGCTGGGTGACGCCCGGATCGTGTCGCTTGACCTTGGCGACGTAGCGCCCAAAGGCGGGCCGACCGCAGATCGCCAGACTGCCGTGATGTACATGCTGGCGCGGCATGTGTTGACGCAGAAGTTCTTTGTGCATACGGATGATTTGAGTGACACCTTGTCGCAGGCTTATCGGGAGTATCACTATCGCGAAATCCAATTGATCGCAGATGACCCGAAGCGAATCTGTTACGACGAGCTGCATCGCACGCGATCAGCGCCGATTGTGCGTCAGCAGATCATTCAGGACATTCGCGAGGGGGCCAAAGCGAATCTGGAAATTGTATTGGCATCGCAGATGCTAGAGGATTTTGACGATCAGATGATTGAGTTGGCCACCACGATGTTTGTGCTCGGCGTTGGGCAATTGTCGTTGGCGGAAACGGTGAGTCGGTTTCAACTGGGGTCACATGCGAGCGCCGTGCTGGGGCGTCTAGGCAAACCGACGGCGGCTGGTGCCAGATTGCTGGGGGTGTTCTCGACACGATCCGGTCGTTACGTCGCTGAGTTGATGCACACGCTATCGCCGACAGCGATTTGGGCTTATGGCACGACTTCCGAGGACCGTTCCGTCCGGGATCGCCTCTATCGCGAAATTGGCCCAGCGAATGCTCGGCGGATTCTGGCGCTGTATTTCCCAGAGGGGTCGTCGAAACCGGAAATCGAGCGACGGCGCCAGGAGATGGGTGCCGAAGGGGGCGGTAATTTGGAGGACGCAGAAGCGTCGGTTATTGAGACGTTAGTGAGCGAATTGGTCGCCGCTTTCGGCGCACAACGAGACTGAATCTTCATACATGGCAGCAAGAAGCCATGTTGAACCCTATCCTTAGAACGCACCGGTGCCGTGCGGTGTAACGTGTTGCACGGTGTGTGTAGAGTAGATAGAGTATGCGCTAGGCGAGGAAGGTACGCATCCCATGGCACGCGGCGTCAACAAAGTCATCTTGGTAGGCAACGTCGGCAAAGACCCAGACACGCGCTACATCCCTAGCGGCACAGCCATCACCACCCTCAGTATCGCCACCAGCGAGCAGTGGACCGACAAACAAACCAACGAAAAGAAAGAACACACCGAATGGCATCGGTTGAAGTTCTTCGGCAGGCTTGCCGAGATTGCTGGTGAGTACCTGCGCAAAGGTTCGCAGGTTTATATCGAAGGCAAACTGCGCACCGACAAATACACCGACAAGGAAGGCGTTGTGCGTTACACCACCGACATCATCGTGGACGAAATGCAGATGGTCGGCGGCCGACCCAGTGGCGAGTCCAGCCATGGCGAAGAAGATCGCCCCGCCCGCAGCAGCAGCGGTGGTGGCGGCGACTACAGCAACCGCAGCGCGCGGGCCGAGAGCAACCGCCAAGCCCCTCCTGAATCCAGCGGCGCGCCGTTCGAAGATGATGAAATCCCGTTCTAAAAAAACCGTTCTAAAAATCGCGAACCCCTCTAAAACGGATTGAGAACGCAATGGCGACAGACACAGCGGACAGTGCGGCGGTAGGACAGTTGATTCATTGGCCCGACCTGTCGGCCTATCACATCGACCTTAAATTGGTTGCCGGTGACGCCATTAAATCGCGTCCACATCGGTTGCTGGCGAGGGGAGCAACCGAAGCCTATGCGGAGGAACTTTCTGCGCTCGGGTTTGAGCGCAGGGGGGGCGAGTGGAGCCGGGGCACGGGAGGCATCGGCGTCCGCGATTTAGCGGACAGTGTGCGCAAAGAGTTTCCTGAACTACGGTTGACGGCGGTGACGCGGTCAGCCGTAGTGTGTGCGGATACCGATCCCTTGCAGGTGAGTTACACCACGGTTGGCGCGCACGGTGGCAAGCCGCGACTATGGCTGGAGGGATTACGGCTTGGCCAGGCCGGCTTTAATCGGGGCGAGCGTTATACGGTGGTCATGGACCCGGTTCGCCGTTCGATCACGCTTACGCATGATGCCGCCGGTGACCGATCAGTGTCTGGGCGCACGCGCGCTGGGCGCACGCCAACACCGATTATTGATGTCGCCAGCGGCGACCTAAATGCGATCATGTCCGAGGGGATGCGGTTGCAGGCCGTCATTCGGCCAGGACAAATCCAGTTCACCTTGGCACCAAAGGAAGCGGCAAAGCATGATCGTGAGGCCAGGCTTCGACAGCACGTCAGCGTGGGATTGCTCACCGAGGGGACATTGTGTGCGGGCGCGGGCGTTGCTACCCAAGCAGTAGCAGAGGGATTTCATAACGCGGGATTGCGCAGTTCCGTCGAATGGATTGTTGATCGCGAGCGGCGATACTTGGAAGTTGCGGCTGAAAACAATCGGGTAGTGACGGGCGCAACGCGGCTGTTCGAGGCAAGCCTCGAAGAACTCGCGCCATCGTTATTGCCGCAAGTGGATGTGGTGCAGGTATCGCTTCCTTGCACCGGACATTCGGTCTCCGGAAAAGCAAAACGTGGTCTTGCGGTTGCTGAGGAACATCCGACAGATGCGCTGGCGATCTACGGCGCGTTACGGCTGATCGAAGCGGTCCAACCCAGCGTCATCATCAGCGAAAACGTGCCTTTGGCGGCCAGCAGCGCATCGTATGCAATCTTTCGCGCGTACCTGACCGAAGCGGGCTACAAAGTTTTCGACAAGGTGATGGATGAGACCGACGCCGGCAGTATTGAGGCGCGCTCGCGTTGGTGGTTTGTGGCGGTGTCCGAGGGGTTGGCGAAGGGTTTTGATCTGGAAAACATGCCAGTGATTGCCAAACGCTTCAGCACGCTAGGCGAGGTACTGGAGGCCATTGATGATGATGACCCGGCGTGGGCACGAAATGAATATCTACAAAAAAAAGCGGCCCGTGATCTAGCCGACGGCAAGGGGTTCCGTCGGCAGTGGGTCGGCCCAGATAGCACGACGGTCGGTACGATCGGTCGCGGCTATCAGAAGCGGCGATCTACCGAACCGTTTGTGGTGCGCGACGATGGCATGGAGCGATTGTTGACACCGGCTGAGCACGCGCGCGTAAAAGGCGTGCCCGAGGAATTGGTTCGTGGGGTTGGCGTGGGTCTTGCTCACGAGCTGCTTGGCCAGTCGATTCTGTTTGGGCACGGTGTTTTGCTGGGTCAGCGAGTCGCAGCACATTGCCAGCAGATCGTGGCACCGAATAAAACCGCACAACATAAAACCGCAAAACCAGAGGGGCCAAAACGATGAAAACGTGGACCAAAGCATTAGCATGTGCCGTGATCGCCTGTGGTGTGTCATCAGTTCAACAGGCAGCCACAGTCACCGAATCGTTCAAATTGATGCCGAACTTGCCGAACGGCGCGCAGGGGGATCGTTTCGGGTTTAGTGTGGCGGCGTCCTATGACACAGTGGTTGTCGGGTCGCCGTTGTCTTTTGAAGGCGTGTTCACTGAGGCCGGATCAGCTTACGTTTATACTTTGCAAAGCGCGTTCCCACCGATCTGGTCGCAGCAAGCCAAGTTGGAATCGGATGTGCCATGGCTGACCCAGGTGTTTGGCTGGTCGGTGTCGGTGTCAGGAAACACAATCGCAGTCGGCGCGCCGCTTGAGGACGCAACGTTTTTTCCTGAGGATGCAGACACCGGCAGTGTCTATGTGTATCACCGCAGCGGTGTGAGCTGGACTTTGCAGCAAAAATTGGGGGCCAGTAATCCGACGGACCACGCACTGTTCGGTTCATCGGTGTCGGTGGATGGGACTACGTTAGCGGTGGGCGTGAGGGGGGCAAACGGCAACACCGGCGCTGTGTATCTGTTTGAGCTGATCGGTAGCACCTGGACACAAAAAGCAATTCTGGTGGGCGCGGACAGCGTTGTGGGCGATCAGTTTGGCGGCAGCGTGAGCTTGTCCGGTGACCGGTTGGTGGTTGGTGCTGACCGCGCTGATCTGGCGGCACCCTTACGTCCTGACGCCGGTGCCGCCTACGCATTTGCCCGCAGTAGTACAGGGGTCTGGACGCAAAAAGCGAAACTCTTGCCGACCAGTAGTTTAAGGGATGACAATTTCGGCACCAGCGTGAGCGTGAGCGGCAACACAATTGCGTGTGGGCAGCCTTTTCTTGGGGTGGGGGCGAACGCGAACATCAAACTTGGTGCAGTGTCGGTGTTCGTCGAGACCGAGGGGGTTTGGTCGTTGCAGCGCACATTGATGGCCGCTGATGGCGTGGATGACGATTATTTCGGGAGAAGCGTTGCGATCAATGGTGATGAGCTGGCAGTAGGCGCTTACTACAAAAACGTCGGTGAGCCGGGTGCTGGTGCGGGCTACTTATTCCGTCGGACGAACACCTCGTGGAACCAAGTCAGCCGCTATCAGGCATTGGTTCCAGGTAGAATCAATGAGTTCGGTGTTTCGGCGGCTATTGCGTCCGGCAACACGGTGTTTGGCGCACTCCTCAATTCAAACATCACTGGTAATGAGGCTGGTGCGGCGTATGTGTTTACGCGCACCGATGGGAGTGAGACCAGTCTGGCGGTCAGCCAACGTAACCCGCCGAGCGGCAACAGCATCGTATTAACGGCATCGGTGCGCACCGCCGACGGTGCTGCGCCAACCGGGTCGGTTCAGTTTTTCGCCAACGCCCAGTTGCTGGGCACCGTGCCAGTGAACGGTTTGTCGGAAGCGCAGCTTGTGGTGATTCCGCCAGGAGGCATTGATCTGGCGGTATCGGCGCGCTATGGCGGCAATGGCACACATATTGCCAGCAGCTCACCGCTGTACTCCGTCACTGCTGCCGCCGCGACGACCACGGCGGATTTGAGCATCACAAAATCCAATGGTGTGGATTTTATCCAGAGCGGCGGTAAAACGACGTACTCAATCATCGCACGCAACAACGGACCAAACGCAGTCATCGGGGCTGTGGTCTCCGACAATGTAGACGATGATCCGGTTACCGGCGCTTTCGCCCCGGGGGCGTCCTGGTCGTGCGCGAACAACAGCGCACCCATCGCAGCAACGTGCGGACGGAGTTTCGGCTTTGGCGACATCACTGGTCTATCGGTCAATCTACCCGTCGGTGGTAGCGTCATTGTGCGTATAGTGCCGATAGCATCCGGACCGAACGCAGAGCCGTTCGTCATGAACGCGGCGTCGATTACCGCGCCTGCGGATCGGACGGATCCAGTGCCATCAAACAACACCGCGACAGATATTGATGGCAGCGGCGTGTTTGCCAACGGATTGGAATAAGGTCTGTTTTGTGAGCAAGCTCTACATGGGTACAGGGGTAATCCGCCAGCGACAGGCTCTCGTGGAGAGGCTAGTACCTAAGGGGGAGAGCTACGCGAGCGAACAGGAACTACGGATAGCGGAGAAATTATGGAGGTGGTTGCCGGATACCCCGTATGCCATCTTCGAGAACGACGTACAGTGTGCTGTGATATGGGCAGATGATGTTGACGAAGCGCTGAGTGAGGCGATCAACGAGATCGACCTGTCGTTGTACGAGAGCGAAGAGCACACGGAGTGGGTGGACGTGGGGGTGCGGTCACTAATTGACAACGCCGACCACAAATCGACGACGATCGAGATTGAAGTGCCTGAGCCGGATTGTACGGATGATGATGGCCACGGCTGGCAATCGCCTTTAAGCGTAGTTGGTGGCATTGAGGATAATCCCGGCGTCTGGGGCAATGGCGGGGGCGTCATCATCAGGGAGGTGTGCGCACATTGCGGGATGTACCGTTGCACGGATACCTGGGCGCAAAACCCATCGACCGGCGAGCAGGGGCTGAAATCGGTGTCCTACGCAGACGCTGACGAAGAATCCCTGCAATGGATTGCCTCTTTATCAGCCGATGGCGCCAACCGGTGGCCGCCGGGGCAGCAGCGAGCCAATGGGCCTGGTATGTAGTAAAGCCAACCTCATGGGACCACTGCACTCGTAACTGTTCCCCGCCCTAAAGGGCGGGGTGGGTTTTGTAAAATCGGTCAATCCTCCAAAGATCCCTCTGGTTCGTCATCTGGCCAGTATCCGAGCACCATTCGAGAACCACTCACAGGCACGTTCCTGATCGGTTGCGCGGCAAACCCCGCCATTGAGCGACGGTAACGCTCTATACGGCTTGGCCACCACGGCACTTGCGTGTGTTTGTGGTACAATCTGCACAATTACAAGTATGCGTGAGGTACGACGCGAGTCATGGACGCCCATCAGAGCACCAGAGACGCCAGAGACGCCAGAGACGCCCATACGGTGTGGTTGTGCGAAAAACCAAATCAGGCAAAAGACATTGCCACGGTTTTGGGCATCGTCGCACGCAGCGCCGGAGCAATCACCACACATCACGGCTCGGTGACATGGGGATTTGGCCATCTGCTGGAGCAGTTGGCACCAGATGATTACGACGCGGCGTTGGCATCCTGGTCGCTGGTGACCCTGCCGATCATTCCGAGCGCGTGGCGGGTCCGACCGTCCCGATCAGGCGCGGCGCAGATCGCCCATATCAAAGGTTTGTTGGCTACTGCCACGCGGGTAGTGATCGCAACGGATGCGGATCGCGAGGGCGAGAATATCGGGCGCGAAATCCTGGAGTATTGCGGATACACCGGATTCATCCAGCGCCTGTGGCTGTCGGCGCTGGATCCCACATCCATTGAGCGGGCGGTCGGCTCGCTGAAAGAAGATGCCGCCACGAAGCCACTGCATTGGGCTGCGCAAGCGCGCGCGCGCGCTGACTGGATGGTGGGCATGAATCTGTCGCGTGGCATCACCTTGTTGCACCGTCGGGTCAATAGCAACGATAAGGTTTGCTCTGTGGGGCGCGTGCAAACACCCACACTGGCGTTGGTGGTCCGCCGAGATCATGAGATCGCTACGTTCGTGCCTCGGGATTTTTTTGAGATTGAGGCGTCGGTTCAGACCGCTGACGGAGTTGCGATCACGTTGCGCCACGCACCGTCTTCCGCACCAGAGGATCACCGTATTTATGATCGTCAGGTGGCGGAGATCATGGCGCAGCGGGTGATTGGCGCCGAGGGTCGGCTACGGGTTGAAACCCATCGTCGGCGGAGTGAACCGCCGCCATTATTTTCGCTTTCTGGCCTCATCAAGGCGTGCAACAAGCGTTGGGGGTTTGGCGCCGACAAAACACTTGATCTAGCGCAGGCGTTGTACGAGACGCACAAAGCGCTGAGCTACCCGCGCACTGACTGCTGCTATTTGCCCAGCGAGCAAGTGTCGGCCGTGCCGCTCTTACTCGCGCAGTTGGCGCAGTTGAACGAGATTGGTGTTTACGCGCTTGCAGCGATGCAAGCGCCGGTCATCCGTCGATCCGTGTTCGACACGAAGCGCATCACCGCGCATCATGCCATCGTGCCGACGATGGCGGTGCCAATGTTGTCCACACTGACACCAGATGAGCGGCGCGTGTATCTGTTGGTGTGTCAGCACTATGTTGGAGCGTTGTTGCCGGATCATGAGTTTGATGAGACCCGTGTCCGCATGGACGCCAATGGGGTACCGATCACCGCTGTCGGTATTGTGCCGATGGTCGCCGGGTGGAAAGATGTTTTTAGCGATGAGCGCAGCGATGATGAAGATGACGCGGCCAAGAGCGATCATCGCAAACCCCGGTTACCCGTGGTTGCGGATGGTGTGGCTGCGGTGGCCAGGACTGCGCGAATTGATGGCCGTCGCACCAGTCCACCGAAGCCGTATACCGAGGGCACGCTCATCGAGGACATGTGTTCGATCGCCAAGTTCGCCTCTGACCCAGCGATCAAAGCGCGACTCAAGGAGACCAGCGGGATCGGCACTGAGGCGACCCGTCCGGGAATCCTGAAAACGCTGAAAATGAGAGGTTTTTTGGCGCTACGTGGCAAATCAATCGTATCGTCACCGAGCGGCCAGTCGGTGATTGATATGGTGCCCTCTGTGATTGCTGATGCAGTGATGACCGCGATGTGGGAGGACGAGTTGGCAGCGATTGCGTCTGGCGAGTTGCCTGAGTCAGCGCGGGACGAGTTTGTGGCGAGGGTAACCAAAATGGTGGATGAACTCATTGCCACCATCAAAACGACCGCAGATGGTTACGCAGAGCCGCCACCGAAGTCGCCAAAGGACCGGAATGTCCGTCGCTCCACCAGCAGTGGAGGGGGCGCTGCGCGTCAAGGCGCGTCAAGTGTTGGTGGGCGCACGAATCATGGCGACGGCGCCCCCACGGAGAAAATGGTGGGTTGCGCCGAGCGCATTGCGCGTTCGAGGGGGCTGAAAGCGATTCCGTCGAAAGCACGGAGCAGTTTTGCCGCGTGCCGGCAGTTCATTGAGGAGCACGGTGGCGGGATTCGTAGTCAACAAGAGGCGGGGCGGCCCAGCGACGCGCAAGTCGCTCTAGCGCGTACCCTGGCGAACCGCCTGTGTTTGGGGCTACCAGCAGAGGTATCCGTGTCGAGAGACGCGTGCAGGCAATTCATCGACAGCCACTCATCATCGCGCCGTCGGAGCTGATCGGGACTGGATTTCTTCACGGGAGTATGAAGTATGAAATACGCGGCAAAATATACGGGTGTCGCTTACGATGCGGCTGTCAAGGATGCAATTGCGCTGATTCGCCGCGACTCTTATTACGCCATGTACGCCCAAGGGCGTTATGGCACCAAGATCACCGGACGCCTGGATTCCGGCGGGCTTTGGGGAGAGTTTTACCTGTTGGGGATAAAGGGATATTTTGAATCCCTAAGGGGCGTCACAGAGGAACAGGTGCTACAACTGCCTGCGGTAGGCTGGGTTAGCTGCTCCGGAAATCGAATGCTGTATGCCTTCGACCACCAAAAAAAAGAGGTCGTCTTGTCAGTGGATTCCGCTCGCCACGGGATCCCAAGTCGGGCATTGTCCAGCTTTGTGCCGGATGTCGTAGAGATGTACGAAAGCCAGCAGACAGATTGGGCTTGGCACGAAACGATGGAGGATGTACGACCTCGTACCCCCGTGCCACCAGCGGCGCGCAGAATGGTGGCTGGCGATTCGTACAAAAAACTCTCTGCGGAGTTTTGGCCAGACGAGATTCAGGCGGCGCAAGAGTTTATTCAAGCATGGAGGCTAACAGGGGATGTGATTGATAAGCATCCAGCGACAAGCGCTGTGTTTAAGCCAACCCCCACTCAGGTTGCCCCAGCCATGAAAAGCAACACGCATGAGGCCCAAGGCGCGCGGTTGCTCGCCGCAGGCGCCGTAGCGGAAGTACAAATCGAACTACCGCTGCCGCCACTGGCTGAGGACATTGAACGGGTTGTTGCACTATTGGATGGTCAATTTGCGCGGATTGATGCCATCAATCACGGTCTATCCTCTGCGATCGTGTTGACGCCCCTATCATGGACGATTTTGCGCCATGCCGCATTGGTGTACGCAGATGTCGTGCGGTTGCCAAAGGCGGTCGTGGTTAGCGATGGCCGGGCGCCTTCGGCATGAGCCGCCCCGATGATGTTGGGGGCGTATTTGGAGAGTCTGGAGCGCTGGCGCTACGGCCGCAACCGATCCGGTGGACAACGGATGTTGCCGATGAACTGAGTAGTAAGGAACGCGCGGCGCTGGTGCGTGATCGGGCGCGTAACGTATCCTGGCGATTGGCGATCCATCAGCACGTCACGCCGCACCGGTGGCCAGTGGCATTGCGAATGGTCCCGGAGGACAGCAAGGGCGAGGTAATGGAGTACCTAGAGGGTATTGATCGGCGCATTGCAGATCATCACGAAATCATGCAGCGTCACGTTCCCGATGATGTTGCACCCAATCGCCAGCAACGTTCTATCGCCGGGCTGGGTATCCGGTGACAGGGGCTACTGCTCCCACTAGCCTTCGCGACCTTTCCGCAATGGGCACATCAGCGACTCCGTTTCGGATACCGCTTGGGTTGCGCTCATACGAGCGCAACAAGCAAAACCGCAATGTGCCCGTGATTTGGGATTCGGCGACCGCTGTCAACCCGCATTGGTTGATCGTCGGCAGCTCCGGCACAGGCAAAACATTCACGATTCGCCGCTTGGTGCAGTCGATGGTCGATCAGCACGCAAAGGACACATCGAGAGCGCCGTTCCGGATACACGTTTTTGATGTCCACGGAGACATATTGCTGGATGCGCGCGGCCTGTCGGCGTTTCCAACGGCGTCTGTGGTGCAGTTCTCCGAATCGACGCAATTTGGCCTCAACCCACTGGACGTGGATCCAGACCCGCATTTTGGTGGCGTGCGGCGCCGAATCCAGGGATTGCTCGGTGCGATCAATCACACATCGCGCCAGCTTGGCTCCAAACAAGAGGCAGTTTTGCGCGCGATTCTGCTCGATCTGTATGCAGCCAACGGTTACCACGAGAACAATCCGGCTAGTTGGCGATCAGAGGGCGACAACCGGGGCTACCCCAAAAAATCACCGACCCTGGTGGATGCACTTCGGTTTGCGGCGGCGAAGCACAAAGCGATGTACCTGGGCACCAACAGCAAGGCGATCGCCTGTCTGGATGCAGTGAACAAGCGGGCAGCAGCATTGCATAGCAAAGCGCGTCTGCTCGCGAAGGTGACCATGGCTGGTGATACAGACCGCGCGGAAAAGGTGGATGAGGAACTCGAAAAACTCATTGACGGCGCGCAGTGCGCCTACGAACAAGCGCTGCGTGCGATTCGGACTGGCCACGAGATGGACGATGCGATTCGCTACGATAGTCGCGACGTACTCAAGAGCATCGTGGAGCGATTGGAAAACCTGTCTGGCACCGGCATCTTTCGCGCAACGCCGCCGCCGTTCGGTGCTGCCGCTTCACTGTGGGGCTACGATATTCGGGCGTTGCCAGAGGACGAGAAAAAACTGTTCGTGCGATTTCGTATTGAGCAGATATTTCAGCGCGCACGACAACGGGGTCAGCAGTCCAGAATCACTGAGGTATTGGTAGTGGACGAAGCGCATCTTTTTTTCGACGACGACGCGAGCAACCCGCTCAATGTGCTGGCGCTGGAAGGGCGCAAGTTCGGTATTTCGTTGATGTGTGCCAGCCAGGCACCGCAACATTTCTCGGACGATTTCCTGAGCAACACCGCCACCAAATTGTTGATGGGCCTTGATGAAATGTTCTGGGACGGAGCTTGCCGGAAGTTGAAGATTGAACCGGATCGGCTGCGCTGGATAAAGCCAGCGAAAACGATGGCGGCCAGCATCAAAGTGCGCGGCGATCTGTCATCGGCGTTTGTGAATGTGGACGTAGATCCTGGCGCGCTATTATGAAGTGATCGCGCTCCGTGCGTAGCACATACGGATGTGCGTTCTGCGCACGATGCCGGTTGACTCGCGGGTGATGCGGATGGCGTTTTGGGCTGCCGGGTACACCGCGAGCGCTTGCTGGAGTGCCACCTTGGTTGCATCCATCATTAGTCGGCGATTGGACGTTGGATCCTGCGTGAATTGGTGTGCGAAATCATCGAACAGCAGCGTAACCGGGTGACGGATGCGAGGCAGTCGCTGGACGAGATAGCTGTAAATGTCCATAGCGCGCGGATTGCGTGAGAGCGCCGCCAATGCGCGAAAATCGTAAGGTACGGCGTGGTCCATCAGGCGATCAAAAGTCACCTGACTCAACGTGACGTGCGATGGCCAATGATTGGTACGCAACGAACGCTTGGTGGTCGCTGGCTCGGTGTGGAGCAACGGCGATAGTTGCAGTGCGAAGTCATCGCACAGAAAACTTTGGGTTTGCGTCACCAGTCCATCAGGAGAGACAACTGCGGTACGCCACGCGGCCACCGCGATACGTACCGCTTGACGACGTAATGATGTGACTGTGCCGCGCTCGCCACCGGTTGCGCCGATGCCGTAATCACGGCAAAACGAGTTCATCGAATTGCCCATGGGTACAGCGCGTGTTTTGTAGCGTTTGGCGTAGCGCATCAGATGCGCGACGATGAGTCGCGCATGGGCACCGCACGGTAGCCCGGCGCGTTCCGGCATACCGTGGGTAGTCAGCACTGACCCGGCCTCAATCATCACAGTGACGCGCCCATTTTTGCGGTACCACCGATCTGCGAGCGACCCCGTGGCGGGATCTTTGACTTCGCGATACGGCAAGGCGCATTGCATCATGAGGCTGTCCATAAACCCGACATCGTCGGTCGCGTAAGGAGACTGCAAATCCCCGGTATTGTCCGCCGTTGCGATGGCCGCCGCCGCCGCTATTCTGCGACTGCTCGCTTTGTCGGAAAACCGCAATTTACAGGGCATTGGACAACCTCATCAAGATCTCCGCAGATCGCGGCTGCAAACGTTTGACATCGTGTATAGATGCGCATAGTATACGTAGTACGCACATCATGCAAAGTGAGCGTATATGAGTGATCTACCCCATGCTGGCTTGGCGTTCGACGCCATCGTAGGCAAGCTGCGTCAACTGCCGCAGGCCGCAGTGATCGCCGACGCGGATTTGGATCGTGCGAGCCGTTGGGCCGCCGACCAACCAGCCGCCGACCAATCGTTTTATCTGCGCCGTCTGAGGGGTATCGGCGGTTCCGAGATTGGCGTGATCGTCAGCGAGGCCCGTGGCCAGCGCGATCCATACACCACGCATCGTGCGATTGCGATGGACAAATTGCTGATGCGACTCCCGGTTGTTGCCACCGATGCGATGGCGCGCGGCAGCCGCTTTGAACCCATTGTCCGTGCGCTGATGACGCGGAGAGGTCTCGTTCAGGACACTGTGGGCCTGGCGCAGGTAAATAGCTACATGCGCCAGGCGGCCCGCCCCACCATGAGATGGGCTGGTGCGTCTCCGGATGACCTGCTAATCAACAAAAAGCAACAACGGTTGCTGCCTGATTACAAGGTGCCAGGCGAGGCTCCGTCGCCCGGAGAATCGCCGCTATTTCGCTATGTGTGCCAAGTGCATCATTACCGTGCGGCGCTCATTGATGCCGGTGTACCAGTCGATTACATGGGGATTGTGAATCTGGATTTCCCATTGGCAAGTGCGATCTCGCCACTGATGGCAGACGCAGTGATCGCGGATGCGATTTGTCGGCGAATCATTGAAACAGCAGACACCGATCATGCGATGGCGGCACTCGTGATTCAGCCGGTGCATTTTGACGCCGACGTGGATAACGACCTGCGCCAAATGGGTGAATCCGCATGGGCCGACATTGTGGCGGGCATGGTGCCACAGCATTTGGCGGCCACGTCCGTGACCAATACCCTTTCGCCTACGGAAGTCGCCCGGATAGCCACGTTGGAGCAGGTGATTACTCATTGCGCCATGGTTGGGCGGGCAGTCGGCGGCAAGGAAGCGTTGGCGCGGATGGAAATCGACGCAGCATTGCAGTCAATGGGGCCGCAGGAGGGCTATCCATTCACTCTGCTGACTCACGTCCGCAAAACGTCAGTGGATTGGGATGCTGCTGTCGCCGAACTGGTCAATCGGGGTGTCCCCAAAGCCGAGTTCATGATGATGGGCTACGACTCAGATCGCATGGCTGCAACGTTGCGGGAACTCAATTTGGATTTGGAACGCTACCAACTTCCAACATCGGTTGACCATGATCGAGTCAGATCGCTGCTCGGGCCTGAAATGGATCGCTTCGAGCACGGCAATCACCAGGTGACACTGGGCCGAAGTAAGGCAGCGCAAGCATTGCGGGCGCCCATCGCCGAACTCGCTCGCGACTCTACTGACGAGTTACTGGTGATTGCCGAAAAAAGCGCCCTATCCGCAGCGACGAGCGCTGCGGTTGAGTCCGCACCCAAAGCCCCCAGCCCATCCAGAGGAATGCAGCCGTGAAAATGGCAGGCCAAGAACTGGTAGATCAAGAACTGATCGTAGCGACCAGAAGCGGCAACCAGGCCGAAGTAGCGAGGCTACTCGCCGCAGGCGCGGACCACAGTGTCCGCGACAGATATGGATGGACCGCCCTGATGTGGGCTGCCATGAGTGGCCACGCTGCTGCCGTCACCGTCCTGCTCGCCAAGGGCGCAGCCGTGAATGCGCGTGACGACAGTGGCCGTACCGCCCTGTTTCAGGCTGCCAAGAGCGGCCACACTGACGCCGTCACCGTCCTGCTCGACGGTGGCGCAGAGGTGGATACCCGCGACAGCAGCGGCGCCACCCCTCTGATGAGGGCTGCTGGCGGCGGACATGCTGAAACCGTCACCGTCCTCCTCGACGCAGGAGCGACCGTGGATGCCAGAGACTACCATGGCGCCACCCCTCTGATGAGGGCTGCTGGCGGCGGACATGCTGAAACCGTCGTTGCCCTCCTCGACGCAGGAGCGACCGTGGATGCCAGAGACTACCATGGCGCCACCCCTCTGATGAGGGCCGCTGACAACGGCCACACCGCCGTCGTTACCTGCCTGCTCAACGCAGGAGCGGCAGTGGATGCCAGAGATAACAAGGGCAAGACTGCCCTGATATTGGCCGCCGCCGCAGCTAAGGGCCGTGACGACACCGTCATTGTCCTACTTTCCAGGGGTGCGTCCGTGAATGCCCGCGGCAGCGATGGATGGACCGCCCTGATGTGGGCGGCATGGTATGGAAACACGTTTGTCGTCAGCGCCCTGATCGACGTAGGCGCCGACGTGGATGCGCGTGAGGACAGTGGCCGTACCGCCCTGCTGGGGGCTGCATGGCATGGCTACACTGCCGTCGTCAGCGACCTGCTCGCTGGGGGCGCATCCGTGGATGTGCGCGATGACGAGGGCTGGACCGCGCTGATGCGGGCGGCATGGTGCGGCTACGCCGACACCGTCGCCGTCTTAATCGACGTAGGTGCCGACGTAGAGGCGCGCAGCAAAGCGGGGAAAACAGCGTTCGATCTGACGACCGACGAACCCACCCGCGCTGTGCTGCTTGCTGCTGCTTCAGCGACGAGCGCTGCGGTTGAGTCCGCACCCAAAGCTCCCAGCCAAACCAGAGGAATGCAGCCATGAAAATGGCAGGCCAAGAAGTGGTAGATCAAGAACTGATCGTAGCGACCAGAAGGGGCGACCAGGCCGAGGTAGCGCGGCTGCTCGCCGCCGGCGCAGCCGTGGATGCGCGCGACAACGATGGGCAGACCGCCCTGATGCGGTCTGCCGAGGACGGCCGCACCGAAACCGTCGCTGCACTGCTCAAGGGCGGCGCAGAGGCGAATGCCCGCGACGATGATGGCTACACCGCCCTGATGTGGGCTACGGCAAACGGCCACACCGCCATCGTCACTGACCTGCTCGGCGCCGGCGCAGCCGTGAATGGGCACGACAGCAGCTATGGCTACACCGCCCTGATACGTGCTGCCTGGCACGGCCACACCGCCATCGTCGCCGCACTGCTCGGCGCAGGCGCAGCCGTGGATGCCCGCGACAACGATGGCAAGACCGCACTGATGTGGGCTGCTGAGAACGGCCACACCGCCGTTGTCACCCAGCTACTCGACGCAGGCGCAGATGTAGATGCGAGCGACAGCCACGGCAAGACCCCGCTGCTGTGGGCTACCCGGTATAGCCGCACCGCCGCCGTCACCGCCCTGCTCGACGCAGGCGCAGCCGTGGATGCGTGCAACAGCCATGGCAAGACCGCCCTGATGCGGTCTGCCGAGAACGACCGCACCGCCGCCGCCACTGCCCTGATAAAGGCAGGCGCAGCCGTAGATGCCAGCGACAAAGAGGGCAAGACCGCCCTGATGTGGGCTGCCGAGGACGGCTGCACCGCCATCGTCACTGCTCTGCTTGCTGGGGGTGCGGACGTGAATGCGCGCGATAGCAATGGCTGGACCCCGCTGCTGTGGGCTACCCGGTATAGCCACACCGACATCGTCGCCGCCCTGCTCGGCGCAGGCGCAGACGTGGATGCTCGTGACGATGGCTGGACCGCGCTGATGTGTGCTGCCTGGCACGGCCGCACCACCATCGTCGCCGCACTGCTCGGCGCACACGCGGAGGTGGATGCCCACGACAAAGATGGCCGGACCGCACTGATGTGGGCTGCTGAGAACGGCAACACCGCCATCGTCGCCGCCCTGCTCAAGGCGGGCGCGGACGCGAATGCGCGCGACAGCCGTGACTACACCGCGCTGATGTGGGCTGCCATAAGCGGTCACGCCACCATCGTCACCGAACTGATCGCTAAGGGCGCGTCCGTAGATGCGAGCGACAGCCACGGCAAGACCGCCATGGACTGGGCGGTCGGCGAGCCTACGCGCGAAGCATTGCGCGCCGCTGGCGCGACGCCGCGATCCCCCAAAGCACCCAGCCCATCCAGAGGAATGCAGCCATGAAAATGGCAGATCAAGAACTGATCGACGCCGGTGCGGCCATGAATGCGCGCAACAACAATGGAGAGACCGCCCTGCTGCGGGCTGCATGGAATGGCCGCGCCGACATCGTCGCCTCCCTGCTCGCTGGGGGTGTGGACACAGAGGCGTGCGACAGCGATGGATGCACCGCCCTGATGCGGGCATCGTGGAACGGACACGCTGGCATTGTCGCCGCCCTGCTCGACGCCGGTGCAGATGCGAATACGCACGACAACGATGGGGTGACCGCGCTCGGTCTGGCTGCGGACGAACCCACCCGCGCTGTGCTGCTCGCCGCTGCTTCAGCGACGAGCGCTGCGGTTGAGTCCGCCCCCAAAGCTCCCAGCCCATCCAGAGGAATGCAGCCATGAAATAACAAACGAATGGGACGCCGATTTGATCTATGAGGCGAAAAAATAGCAATGGGTTTGTGAGTGGGTCCAACCAAGTGGCTGCCATTGTGAGCAGCAATTTTGTTTTTTCAAACAGGAGAGTGTAATGAGC
>Ga0210033_1000180_pt1 | contig 56009 bp, 49 predicted proteins | sample CryGeymeta201501_FD_185465 | JGI IMG/M metagenome (GOLD analysis project Ga0210033, IMG submission 185465) | Groundwater microbial communities from Crystal Geyser aquifers in Utah, USA - Crystal Geyser metaG 2015-01 (SPAdes) (version 2) | ecosystem: Environmental > Aquatic > Deep subsurface >... | reverse complement strand
ACGGCGACGCTCGTCGACGCTCCAGTCAGGTACGTGGGCTCCAGTCTGTTACGTGGGGGGCAGCGCTTGCGCGCCCCGGACACGGCGACGCTCGTCGACGTACCCGCCTGCGCCAGCGACCGAGTCCGGCGCACGCGGCACGGGACAAGTCCCGCGCCCCACGTTCGCATTCCGGGGTGCTCCTCGGGGGTGCTCCTCGGGGGTGTCCCCCGCTCGCGTCGACGCGGCCTCCTTGGCGCTGTATGGTCCGCGCGAAATGAACATCCTCGTCATCAGCTCGAACGCCACGCCCGACGGCAGCGGCGACGCCCTCTGCCGCTTGGCCGGCGCCCTCCCCAAGGCTCTCGCCGCGCAGGAGCACGCAGTGTCTCTGGTCACGCCGCGCTACGCGGACTTCGATCCGAACGCGCAGGGCATGGCCCGACGCTTGAGCAAGCTCGACGTCGAGCGCGGCGGGCAAAAGTACTCGCTCGTGGTCTACGACGGTCGCACGGCGGCCGGCGTGGAGCGCATCGTGCTCGACGAGCCGACGCTCTTCGGCGACATCACCTCGCTGATGGAGGACGACGCCAAGGTCGCGCTGCGCATGGGCGTGTTCGCGGCGGCGGTGGAGCGCCTGGTGGCCACGCGCGATCCGCGCTTCGAGGTCGTGCACGGCGTGGGCGAGACGGGCGCGCTGGCGCTCGCGGTGTTGGCGGCGTCGGAGGAGGTCTCGGACATCCCGCGCGTGCTGACCTTCTCGGGCATCGCGCGTCGCCCGACCTTCAGCGCCAAGGACGCCTCGGCTCTGGGCGCCGGGCTCGAAGGCCTCGAGTTCGACGGCAAGCTCGATCCTTTGGCCGCGGGTCTGCGCTGCGCGGGACGAGCGGCGACGCTCTCCGTAAGCTACGCCCGTGAGCTCAGCGAAGGCGCGGCCGAGCACCTGGGCCCGCTGCTCGAGGCTGTGCCCGGTGGTCTGCGCGGCGTGCTCGGCGGCGTGGACGCGGCCACCCACAACCCGCTCACCGATCCCTACCTGCCCGCGCGCTTCGATCCCGTCGACCTCGGCGGCAAGGCGCGCATCAAGGCCGAGCTGCAGCGTCGGTTGGAGCTGCCCATCCGCGCCGACGTGCCCATGCTCGTGGCCTTCGGTCTCGACTCCGAGGACGGCCTCGAGCTGCTCGAGGGCGCCGTGCGCGACCTGCTTCGCAACGACGTGCAGCTGGTCGTGCGTGGCGTGAAGACCGACGAGCGCATGGCCGCGCTGAAGGAGGCCGCGCGCCCCTTCCCGGAACGCATGAAGGTGCTCGAGGGCAACGACGAGGGACGGGATCACCAGCTCATGGCGGGTGCCGACCTCTTGCTCACGCCCCATCACCGCGCGCCCGCCGGGCTCTTGCCCATGATCGGCCAGCGCTACGGCACCCTGCCGGTCGCCCGCTGCACCGGCGCGATCGCGGACTTCGTGATCGACTGCGACGCGCAGCTCGAGACCGGCACCGGCTTCCTCTTCGACGAGGCCACCAGCGCGGCCCTGCTCGGCGCGACCCAGCGCGGGCTCTCGGCCTTCCTGAACAAGAGCTTCGACGGCCTGCGCCGCCGCGTGATGCGCATCGACCACTCGTGGGAGCGCTCAGGGCGGGTCTACGCCTTGCTCTACCGCGAGCTGACCGAGCCCGACGCCGACTGAGGCACCGACACGTGCGCATCGGCTCCACGCACGTAGTGGGGCACGAGCGCGGACGCATCGTCGGGACCTCGACGCTGGAAGAGGCGCAGCCCCTCGAGGGCGAGCTGCCGCGCCTGCGGGGCGTCGATGGCGGCATCGGCGCGCACGGCGCCAGCCGGGAGTTCGGCGATGAGGTCGGGCTCGAAGCCGTCGCCCACGCACAGGAAGGCTTCGTCTCCGGCGGCCTGCCGGATGCGCGCCAGGGCCTCGGCGGGCGACGCCGCGAAGAGTTCGAGCTCGCTGGAGACGCCGGACGCAGAGTGTCCGGGGTCGCGCAAGCGCTGACCCCCCACGACCAAACTGGAGGGTGCCGTCGACGAGTCTCCCTCGTCGGTGGCGTGCGCCAAGCCTGTGACGCGCCAGAGGCCGGCGTACACCTCGTCGCGATAGGCCCGCGTGGCCGTGGCCACGAGCCCGCCCTGAGGAGCCGCCGCCAGGGCCAGGGCGACAGGGGACGAAACACCGACCAGCGGGCAGCCGAGCCCGAGGGCGAGCCCCTTGGCCACGGCCAGGCCGACCCTGAGCCCGGTGAAGGAGCCCGGGCCCGTGCCGACCACCAGGAGCCCGAGCTCCGTGCGCGCGATCCCGGCGTCGTGGAGCACACGCTCGATCAGCGGCAGCAGAGTGTCGCCATGGCGTGCCGTGCCCTGGCCGTGGGCCGAGCCGAGCTCGCGCGTCCCCGAGAGGAGGCTGGCGCTGGCGTGGCGGCTGGAAGTATCGAAGGCCAGGATGAGCAAGTGGGACGTGCCTTGACCGGTTGGAGGGCGAGGTCTAGCGTTCGCGCCAATGCGCGGCCCCGGAATGTATCGCCCCGTCCCTCGTGGAGCCAGCGGGCCACAATCCTGATGCTAGGCCTCGCACACGACACGGACCCGGCGTGGGTCGGGATCGCCGCAGGCGACTTGCCCGGGCTGCTGGCGGATCACGCCCATTGTGAGCTCAAGGCCGCCCAGAGCGCGCTGAGCTTGCTGGCCCGGTTCTCCGGCGAACATCCTCACCTGGTCGAGCCTCTGGTCGCCCTGGCCCAGGAAGAGACGGAGCATTTCCAGCGTGTGGAGCAGCAGCTCGAATCGCACGGGGGCGTCCTCGGCATGCCCGAGGTCGACGGCTACGTGCGCGACCTGACGGCGACGGCTCGGCGCGATCACAAGAACTTCCCCATGCTGCTCGATCGCCTGCTGATCTCGGCGCTGATCGAGGCGCGCTCGGCGGAGCGCTTCCATCTCCTGGCGGAGCATCTGCCCGAAGCGGAGCTGCGCGCCTTCTACGCGGATCTGCTCGCGAGCGAAGCTCGACACTACCGCCTCTTCCGCGACCTGGCCGAACAGAGCTTCGGTGAGGACGCGGCCCGAGCGCGCTTCACCACCTTGAGTCAGCGCGAAGCCGAAGTGGCCGCCGCGCTCCCCCTCGCTCCCACGGTGCACGGCTGATGTCAGGTCAAGACAACTCTGCGGATGCGGACATCAGCCGCTGGGAGAGCTTCAAGTCCAACGCGCGCACCATCGGCGGCGCGGTCTTGCTCGCCATCTTCATCCGCGTCGTGCTCTTCGAGGCCTTCGAGATCGATGGCCCCTCCATGCAGCCGACTCTGCTCGACGGAGACCGTGTCGTGGTGGAGAAGGTCGCCTTCGGGCTCTTCCTGCCCTTCCAGCACGAGGCCACGCTGAACTGGGGCATGCCCTCCCCCGGCGACGTGGTGATCGTCAACAGCCCGATGGACGGCGTCGACATCGTGAAGCGCGTGATCGGCGTGCCGGGCGACACGGTCGAGGTGCGCGATCACATTGTCTACCGCAACGGCGAGGCGCTGCCGCAGCGCGATCTCGGTGCCTGCGAGGAGACGGCCGAGAAGGACGTGGACGAGAGCTGCCACATCTTCGAGGAGACGCTGGACGGCTACGTCTACCGCACGAGTCGCGGCGCCTATCGCGACGACCCGGAGCAGCCGCCCATCACCCTCGGGCCAGGCGAGGTCTTCGTGCTCGGAGATCACCGCGACAGCTCCAACGACAGCCGCCGCATCGGGCCAATCCCGGTGACGCGCGTGAAGGGTCGCGCCCTCGTGATCTACATGTCCATCGACCGCACGACGGGATGGCGCGGCAGCCGCGCATTCAGCGTCGTCGATTGATCCCCGCGAGCGTTCATCGTGGCCAAGCGGAGTAGCAAGGGACGTACGGGCGATCCGCGGGAGGCCGTGCGCGCCCTGATCGCGGAGGAGACAGGCACGCTCATGGTCGACGCGCCCGAGGCCATCGCCCTGGTCTACCCGAGCCCCTACAGCGTGGGCATGAGCTCGCTCGGCTTCCAGACCATCTACCGCACCATCAACGGCAGCCCGGGCCGCGCCGCGCATCGCGCGTTCTTGCCCGACGACGTGGCCGCGTTCCAGAAGAGCCGCTTGCCGCTCTTCACCTTCGAGGGTGATCGCTCCATCGGCGACTATCCCATCGTGGCCTTCTCCGTGGCCTACGAGCTCGAGATCGCGGGCCTGTGCCAATGCCTCGAGCTGGCCGGCATCCCGCCGCTGGCCGAGGATCGCGACGAGCGACGTCCCTTCGTACTCGCGGGCGGGCCGCTGACCTTCTCGAACCCCCTGCCCCTCGCGCCCTTCGTCGACGCCATCCTGATGGGCGAAGCGGACCAGAGCGTGCATCAGGCCCTCGACATCCTCTTCGCCGCCGGCTCTCGCAAGGAGGCGCTGCGCGAGCTCGCCGCGCGCATCCCGAGCGCCTACGTCCCGAGCCTGCACGGCGACGAGATGCCGCCCGTGGCGCGCGCCGACGACACCTGCCTGCCGGCGCGAGCCGCCATCCGCACGCCGCACACCGAGCTCCGGGACATGTTCCTGATCGAGCCCGAGCGCGGCTGTCATCGCGGCTGCAACTACTGCGTGATGCGTCGCTCCACCAACGGCGGCATGCGGCCCTTCGACGCGCAGGGCGTGCTCGACTTCGTGCCCGAGGACGCCAAGCGTGTAGGCCTGGTCGGCGCGGCGGTGACGGATCACCCGCAAATCGCGCAGCTGGTCGAGACGTTGGTCGACCGAGGCATGCAGGTGGGCCTCAGCTCTCTGCGCGCGGATCGCTTGACGGATAGGTTCGTGGCCGCCTTGAAGAAGGGCGGCGCGCGCGTGCTCACGACGGCCAGCGACGGCGCGAGCCAGCGCCTGCGCGACAGCTTGCAGCGACGGGCGCCGGAGGACGTGCTGCGCAAGGCCGCTCACTTCGTGCGCGATCACGGCCTCGACCGCCTGAAGCTCTACATGATGGTCGGCGTGCCAGACGAGCAGGACGAAGACCTCGACGAGCTCATCGCCTTCGGCACGGAGCTGTCGGCCATCGCCAAGCTCTCGCTTGGCATCGCGCCCTTCGTGGCCAAGCGCAACACGCCCATGGACGGACTGCCCTTCGCCGGCATCCGCGAGGTGGAGCGCCGCCTGGCCTACTTGCGCAACGGCCTCGAGGGCCGCGTGGACTTGCGCGCCACCAGCGCACGCTGGGCCTGGGTCGAGTACCAGCTCGCGCAGGGTGGCCGCGAAGAAGGCCTCGCCTGCTATCACGCCAGCCGCGCCGGAGGACGCTTCGCCGACTACCGCCGCGCCTTCGAGGCCATCCCGAGCGAGCGCAAGCGACGCGCCATCGTGCGCCCCGGCGAACGCGTCTCGGGCGTGCGCCGCCTGCCGCAGGTCTGACGGGGCGCGATGGGCGTCACACGGCGTCGGGCAAACGCTCGTCCCTCGCCGAGCCGCCATCGTGGGTACGCCCTACCGACAACCGGTCGCGATCGAAGCAAGCGATCATGGATGCGGCTCCCCGTAGGGTGGGGGGTCGTCCCTGAAGATTTGGTCACAAGTCCGTCTGGACCGCCTTGGACGCGAAAGCCGCCCGGGAGGGTCGCTCTCCGGAAGACGGCGGCCTTGCACATGCGAGCGCTGGGCATCGATCGGTGGCGTGGCCGGAGGGCGCTCGCGCAAGGCCGCCTCGCCGCACGCGCCTGCGGGTTGAGACGCGGCCGAAGAGCGAGCGCCCCCGCAGCGACCGACCGAGCGGTACGCCCGTACCGCGCGACCGAGGGAGCGAGGAGGAACGCCGCTCAGCGGCCGTGGCTGGACTCGCAGGTCACTGTCGCGGCCGGAGCAGCCGAAAGGTCATCGCCGCGACCCGGTCGACGGTCGCGAGCGCGTCTCCGGTTGCATCGGCGGCGACGTAGCCCCAGCCGCGCGCGATGCGCAGGCAGGCTCGCGTCCCGTAGGCCGAGCCGAGCGCGGACTCGTACCGAAGCCGCCGATTTCCGCCGTGGTGTCCGGCGGACTCGGCCAGCTTGAGCGTCACGCTCTGCGCCGCTCGTCGCAGCTGGTCTGCGAGGGATCGATCGTGCTTCGCCACGCCTCGCAGCAATGGAGCGATGCAGTCGAGCATTTGGTGCGAGAGCTCGAGAGCGAGGAGGTGTTGGTTCGTGCGCGGTTGAAAGGGTCTGTTCGTTTGGGTCATGCCCCCTCACAGCGCAGGAGGCGTGACAGCCACCGCTGGCGCGACTCGTGCGCCACAAAGGCGTGACCCAAGCCCCCGCCCTACCGACAGCGGGCGACGGACGCTCGACCTCGCGCCGAGCCAGACGCACAGTTCGCGCGAGCGCGGGTCAGCCGAGGATCATGCCGGCGTTGGCCAGTTCGCCGCGGGCGAAGCGACGCAGGTTCCAGCGCGCGAAGAGATCCGCCTCCTCGTCGCGCAAGAGGTGGCGCGCGAAGAGCGGGCCGAAGACTGGCGCCATCATGAAGCCGTGGCCCATGAAGCCGCAGGCGAGTTCGAGCCCGGCGACCTCGTCCACGGCGCCGACGATCGGGCTTCCGTCGGGCGTGATGTCGTAGCAGCCCGCCCATTGGCGCAGGATGCGCAACGATCCGAGGCGCGGCGCGGCCCGCGTGATCGCGCGCGCGTACAGACCGAGGAAGCGCAGGCCGCTGTTCTGATCCAATCCCTCGGGCACGTCGGCGTTGGAGACGCCGCCCACGATCTCACCGCGCATGGACTGGCTGAAGTAGAGCCCGGACTCGAGCTCTGCGACCAAGGGTTCGAGGAAGGGCTTGAGCGGCTCGCTGGCGCAGATCTCATGGCGATGGGGCGTGTTGGGCAGGGCGACGCCCGCCATGGCCGCGATCTCGGGGCTCCACGCGCCGGCGGCCAGCACGACCTGCCCGGTGCGGATGCGCCCACGGTTGGTCTCGACACTGACGACGCGTCCGTTGGCCACCTCGAGGTCGAGCACCTCCGTGAAGGTGTGCACGCCGGCGCCGAGCTCGCTGCAGGCGTTGGCGTAGCCCCAGACGAAGGGCCACGGGAAGACGACGCCGTCGTCGGCGTTGTAGCTGCCCGCGATCAACCCCTCGCCATTCAAGATCGGCGCGACGCGCAGCGCCTCCCTGGCGTCGACCAGGCGCGTGGAGAGCCCGTGGGCGCGCTGCATCTCGACGTTGCGCGCGAGCTGCTCGGCGTGGGCGTCGCTGCGCGCGAGGAAGAGGTAGCCGCCCTGGCGAAACCAGACGTTGATGCGCATCTCCTGGGCGAAGTCGCGACAGATGCGGATGGAGTCCTTCATCAGCTCGATGAAGTCCTCGTTCGACCATTGGGCGCGCACGCCGCCGCCGTTTCGTCCCGAAGCGCCGCTGACGAGGTAGCTCTTCTCCAGCACCACGATGGAGCCCTGCCCCGCTCGCGCCAGGGCGTGCGCGATGGACAGGCCCATGATGCCGCCGCCGATCACCACCACGTCGGCCTGCTCCGGCAGGGGCTGAGCCTCGCTCATGAATCGTGCTCCGGCGTCTTCTGCGCCGACGGCGTCTCGGGCGTGGTGGCATCGGCCAGAGCAGCCAAGGCGGACAGCGGCACGGGACGAATCGGCGGCCTGGGCGTGATGGGCGCCGCGGCGTGCTCCCCACCGAGCGCGACGATCAGGCGCGCGGCGAGGGCGGCGCATTGCTTGCCCTGGCAGAAGCCCGTGCCGAGTCCGGTGTAGCGTTTGACGGACTCGAGGTCGCGATGGCCGGCGGCGATGGCGCGCTCGACCTCCGAAAACGTCACGTCCTCGCAGCGACAGACGAAGGCCTTGTCGCTCATGTGGGCTTCTCCACGCGCGTCGGTTCCTCAGTACGCGCGAGCTTCTGCACGCGCCGACCCGCCGCACGACCGGCCGCCGCGCCCTGAGCGATGGCGCGCTGCCGCTTGCGGGCACCGACCAGGCCACCGCAGACGAAGGCGCGCGTCGAGATGGTGCCGTGGTCGTCCGTCGGCACGACGAAGAAGCCCGATCCATCGAACTGCACGTTGGCACCGAGCTGCCCCGCGAGCTCGTAGGCCGCGCTGGCCGGTGCATCGACCAGGAGCGCGTCCGTCTCGATCTGCTTGCCGTCCTTCAAGCGCACGGCCTTGAGGCGCTTGCGTCCTGAGATCCCCGCGATCGCGTTCGGGCTGATGGGGCCGCGCAGATCGATGCCTCGCACGGCGAAGGATTGGCGCAGGGCGGCGGCGCGATCGCCCGGCCGTCCGACGAGCACGGGTCGCTGGCCAAGGCTCACGTTGCCGTGCAAGGCACGCAGGGCCGCGTCGGCGGTGAAGACCGCCGGATGATCGTTGCCCTCGAAGAGCAGGGATCCGCGCACCAGGCCGGTGGCGAGGACGACGACCCGCGGCAGGAAGAGCGTCAGCTCGTCCGCCTGGCTCAGCGCCAGGAGCGCCAGGCCACCGGGCGCGTCGGCCCCTGCGTAGGCGGCGACCACGGTGGTGCCGAGATCGCAGTCGAGTCCGTTCTGCGGGTGGCCCACGCCTTCGGTGACGAGGTGCACGTGGGCGCCAGCCTGTTGCGCGGCGCGGGCGGCGGCGTGACCGGCGGGCCCGCCGCCGACCACCAGCACCTCGGGCGTCAGACGTCGCAGCGGGGTGCTCGGGGGGATCTCCTCGGGCAGCTCACCGAGGCCCGCGATGCGCCGTGCCACCTTCTGCATGGTGCGATTCAGGCCGCCGAAGCGCGTGAACATATGATGATGGTCCATGCCCTTCGGGAAGAACCAATCGGTGACCGAGAGCAGATCCGCGTCGGCCGAGCCCACCACGTTCTGCGTCTCGACCTTCATGCCGTCGCGCGCCGGCACACGACACGTGCGTCGATTCGGACGACCGTCGACGCGCATCAAGCAGCCGTCGCAGCGACCGCTCAGGCAGGTGGCGCCGCGCGGGCGGTGATACTTGGCGCTACGTCCGAAGACGAGTCGGCCATGCGCCAGGAGCGCCAGCGCCACGGACTCTCCCTCGAGCGCGGGCACGGCGCGCCCATCCACCTCGAGGGTGATGCTCTCCACCAAGCTCTCGAAACGATGTGGCGGCATGGGGCGACTCTACCAACGGGTCCCAGAAGGTCAGAGAGGGATGTGCGAGGACGCCCGACTTCAGGGCGCCATCGTCGCGGGAGCCATCGTCGCGGGCGCCAGCGTCGCGGGCGCCAGCGTCGCGGGCGCCAGCGTCGCGGGCGCCAGCGTCGCGGGCGCCAGCGTCGCGGGCGCCAGCGTCGCGGGCGCCAGCGTCTCGACCATGGCTGCCGCCGCGCGGGCGGCCGGGTCACCGGTGGGCAGATCCACGCCCGCCGCGTTGGGCGCCACGGGAGGGGGAGCCGCAGGCGGCGGCAGCGGGCGCAGCACGAGCTCCACGTGGGCGGTCTGGCCCGCGACCACGTCGACGCTGGTGCGCGCCTCGTCGAAGAGCGGATGCCAGGCGTGCAGCTCGACGCCCTGCCCAGGCGGCACGTTGTCGATGCGGAAGTGCCCTGTGTCTTCGGTCACCGCGAAGACCGGGTGATAGACGACGACGATCTCGGTGCGCCCACAGGGCGCCGCGAACGCGCAACCGAGGGAACGCACGCCGCCGCGATCGAGCCCGAAGTCCTGATGCTGCCCCTGGGGCAGAGCGCGCAAGAAGGGCGTGTCGCCCAGCGTGGGCAGGAAGGGGTAGGCGCCGTCATTCACCACGCGCAGGGTGTCACCGCGTACCGCCACCAGCAGACGCGGCGTGAGCCGACAGTCGTTGAGGTGCACCTCCTGCACCGCGGGCGCGCGAGGCGGCAGCGCGCGTTCGAACGCGTCGGCGTCGCCGGTGGCGGCGACCATGACACCCGCGAGCAGACCCTCGGCCGTTCGTTGCACGGGCTCGCCATCGGACTCGAGAGGCGGGGAACAGGCGTCGGGGAGCGAGGGCTGACCCGCGCGGCGACCGAGCTGCTCGGGTGTGTAATGCGGCAGGCTCGCACCGTCGGCCAGACGCACCACGCCCTCGACCACGCCCAGCGAGCTCGCGCTCTGGGGGACGTTGGCGTGGTCGGCGCCAGCGTCCGCCACGGATGTACCCGCGCAGCTCCCGCAGCCCGTCAGGCCCGAGAGACAGGCGAGGACGAGCAGGGTGGACCGCACGCTCACGCCCACCCTCAGGAGAGGAAGCTCTGCGCGGCGTCGACCGCCATGCGCAGATAGGGCTCCGGCGTCACGCCCATCTTGATCACGAAGTAGCCAGCCAGGACCAGCGCGAAGGCCACGTAGCCCGAGCGCATGGGCACGGCCCTGGGGGCACCAGCCTGCGGCTCCTTCATGAAGAGATAGACGATCACCTTGAGGTAGTAGTACGCGCCCAGCGCGCTCGAGAGCACGAGGATGATCGCGACCCAGACCATGCCGCCACCGACCGAGAGGGCCGTGGTCAGCACGTAGTACTTGGCGAAGAAGCCCGCGGTGGGCGGGAAGCCCATCAGCGAGAGCACGCCGATCACGAGCGGCAATGCGGCCAGCGGATGACGACGGCCCGCGCCCGCGAGATCCTCGTAGCTCACAGACTCCTTGCGATAGGAGCCCAGCAGGATGAGGGAGCCGAAGGCCAACACGTTCGAGACGGTGTAGGCCATCAGGTAGTAGAGCACGGACGCCACCGCCTGCTCGCGCGCGGCGTAGCTGACGGCCACGGCCACCAGGATGTAGCCGGCGTGGGCGATGGAGCTGTAGGCCAGCATGCGCTTCACGCTCGTCTGCGCGAGCCCGGCGACGTTGCCGTAGATCATGGTGATCACGGCGATACCGGCGATCAGGGGCGGCCAGCCGGTGCTGGGGTTGGCGCTGATGGGATCACCGAAGGCGGTGATCAGCACGCGCAGCATGATGGCGAAGCCCGCGGTCTTCACGGCCACGGCCATGAAGGTGGTCGTCGGTGTGGGTGCGCCTTCGTAGGCGTCGGGCGTCCACATGTGGAAGGGCACGGCGCTGACCTTGAAGGCCAGGCCGACCACGATCAGCGCCAGGGCCAGCAGCACGAGGCGCGCGTCGGCGCCACCCGCGGCGAGGACGCGACCGATCTCCACCAGCTCCGTATGCCCCGTCGCCCCGTAGAGCAGCGCGGTGCCGAAGAGCAGGATGGCTGCGGCAAAGGAGCCCAGAAGGAAGTACTTCAGCGCGCCCTCGGTGGCGCGAGTGCTCGTGCGCCGATAGGCGATCATGCAGTACACGCCCAGGCTCATGGTCTCCAGACCGATGAAGAGCGTGATCACGTCCGACGCACGGGCGAGGATCATCGCGCCCAGGGTGCTGAAGATCACGAGCACGTAGTACTCGCCGCGCTCGAGGTGATGCTCCTCGAGGTAGCCACCCGCCAGCAGGGTCGAGAGCGCCGCGCCACCGCAGATGACGACGTCGGAGAAGAGCCCCGCGTGGTCCACGGCCAGGAAGGCGCGCACGGTGGCGGGCATCTGGTCGGGCTGCACGCCCGCCACAAGAGCGACGACGCTGATCAGCCCCGCCATCAACAGGGCCGTCGTGGTGACGCTCGCGAGCTCGGCTCGACCGGGCGCGAAGGCGTCCACCAGCATGATGCCCAGGCCGGTGAGGGCCAGGATCCCCAGCGGAGCGAGCAAGAGCCACTCGTTCATCGCGCACCTCCAGCCGCGGCGGCGGCGACGCTTGGGGCGTCATCCCCCTGCGCGACGGCGTCCGCCGGCGGAGCGTCTGCGGGAGCCTCGGGTTCGCCCCAAAGCCTCAGGGAGTCGTCGCTCTTGCTCGCCTCGTACTTGGCGTTGAAGTCTTGCACGAAGCCGTTCACGGCGTCCTCCGAACGATCGAGGAAGGTCGCGGGGTAGAGGCCGATCCAGAAGATCAGCGCCATCAGCGGCAGCAGCGCGGCGACCTCACGGAAGGTCAGATCCTTCAAGGTCTCGTTGGCCTTGTGGGTGATGGGACCCCAGAAGATCTCGAGCACGGCGTGCAGCATGTAGACAGCCGCGAAGATCACGCCCGTCGCGGCGAAGAGGGTGAAGACGCGGCCCCAGGGACCGAAGCCGACCTCGGCGTTCGAGGTGAACGTACCGACGAGGATCATGAACTCTCCGACGAAGCCGTTGGTCCCCGGCAAGCCGATGGAGCTGAGGGAGACGACCACGAAGAAGAGCGCGTACCAGGGCATGACCTTGGCCAGGCCGCCGAACTCGCTGAAGAGCCGCGTGTGGCGACGCTCGTAGATGACGCCGACCAAGATGAAGAGCGCGCCGGTGGAGACGCCGTGGTTGAGCATCTGCAAGAGCGAGCCGTTGACGCCGTGGTTCGTCATGGAGAAGAGGCCGAGCGCGATGAAGCCCATGTGGCTCACCGAGCTGTAGGCGACGAGCTTCTTGGCGTCCTTCTGAACCCAAGCCGCCCAGGCGCCGTAGATGATGCCGATGATGGCGAAGAGCGCGATCGTCGGGCCGATGAGCTGACTCGCCAGGGGGAAGAGCGGCATGGCGAAGCGCAAGAAGCCGTAGGTGCCGAGCTTCAGCATCACGGCCGCCAGGATCACCGAGCCACCCGTCGGCGCTTGCGTATGCGCGTCGGGCAACCAGGTGTGGAAGGGGAACATCGGCACCTTGATGGCGAAGGCGAGGATGAAGGCCAGGAAGAGCCAGATCTGCGTCGCGCGCGGGATGATCAGATGCCTGAGCTCGAGCAGGTCGAAGCTGTAGTGCCCTGACGCCTCGTGATAGGCGCCGACCAGATACAGGATGGCGACCAGCATCAAGAGGCTGCCGACCATCGTGTAGATGAAGAACTTCACGGCCGCGTAGACGCGCTCCGGTCCGCCCCAGACACCGATGATGAAGTACATCGGCACCAGCATCAGCTCCCAGAAGACGTAGAAGAGGAAGACGTCGAGGGATATGAAGGCGCCGAGCATCGCCAGCTCGAGCAGCAAGAACGAGAGCGCGTACTCCTTCACCTTGGTCGTAATGCTCGTCCAGGAGACGAAGAGCGCGATGGGCGTGAGCAGGGTGGTCAGGAGCACCAGCCAGAGCGAGATGCCGTCGACGCCCAGGTGGTAGGAGATGCCCCAGGTCTCGATCCAGCTGACCTTCTCGACGAAGTGGTAGCCACCGTCTGTGTAGTCGGCGCTCGAGAGCGAGAAGCTCAGCCCGAGCTCGGCGAGCATGAAGCCCACCGAGGTCAGGCGCAGCGCGCGCGCCCACTGACGCGGCATGAAGAACACGACGAATGCGCCGAGGGCGGGCACGCCGAGCAGCAGGCTCAACAAGTGGTCGCTGTTCATCGGAGCACCTCGTCCGTCGCGGTCGTGAGCCGGGCCTGGGCGGGTTCGCTGCGTTCAGGGGGCACGTTGACCACCAACTCCAGACTCTCGTGGGCGCGGTTGCCGAAGGCGTTCTCGACCTCGACCGTGGCCTCGACCAGGCCTCGAACGGCGATGTCCGTGCGCGACGTCTCGGGACGTCCGACGATCACGTGATCGCCGATGCCGAGGTGGACCTCCTCGTCCGCGATCGCGCCGTGAGGCGTGGAGAACACGGCCGAGTTGCGGCGCAAGACGATCTCCGTGCCTTCCAGGCGCACGCTGGGCAGCGTGGCGTCGCCGGTGGGATCCTCCATCCAGCCCGCGGGCAGGAGCGAGGCAGGCAAGGGTCGCGGCTCTTCGGTGACCAGCACGCGCGCGTCGTCACCATCGGGTTGGGCGATCAGAAGCACGCGGCCGCGCAGCGCGGAGAAGGCGTACTCGTGGCTCGGGCTGCGTTCGGCGCCGAAGCCCTCTTCGCTTCCCTGCGTGGGTGCGTCCCAGGTTCCGTCCGAGTCGAAGTCCCAGCGATAGGCGTAGCCCATGCCGGCGGCCGCCTCGAAGTGGGCCGTGGCGCCTTCGGCTTGGCCCTCGAGGTTCGGATGCGGCGTGACGAAGAACCAGCTCACGACGGCCAGGCCGACGGTCATGACCGCGCCATAGGCGTAGACGCGACCGTTCTGGATGCGCGTGGCGACGAAGCCCGAGAGCAAGGCGAGCTTGCTCGGGATGCGCGTCAGCAGCATGTCGACGAAGGTCTGATCGATCCAACCGACGAAGGTGGCGAGGCCGGCCAGCGGGCCGAGGATGACGCGCTGATAGAGCTCGTCCACGCGCCACTTGTCCGCCATCAGCTGGTAGAGCCGACCCGGCATGGCGTCGCGGAAGCGATCGTCAGCGCGGTTGTAGTAGAGCTTGTAGGCGGCGCCGATGCCGACCGCCATGGCGAGGACACCGGAAGCGAGCGCGGTCCAGTACGCGATCGTGAGACCCGACTCCTCCGCGCCCTCGGCGCCTTCAGCCGCGGCGTGCACGCTCGCGATGGAGTGGCCCATCCAGCCCTGCCACCAGTTGGTCAGGTGCCACTCCGTGGGCAGGCCGAGCAGGCCCAGCGACACCGCGCCCGCAGCGAGGATGATCAACGGCCAGGTCATGGTGTCCGGCGATTCGTGCGGATTCGGATCGTAGGCGTGGTGATCGTGAGCGCCATGGGCGGCGCCCTCCTCACCCGTGCTGCGGTACTCGCCGGTGAAGGCGAGGAAGTACATGCGGAACATGTAGAAGGCCGTCATGGTGGCGGCGAGGCTGAGCGCGACGAGCACGAACCCGCCGACCCAGTTGGCGCTGAGGGGTTCGGGCGCATAGGCGAGCTCGGAGGCGCCGAGCAGGATCCCGTCCTTGGAGAAGAAGCCCGCGAAGAGCGGCACGCCCGCGATGGAGCAAGCCGCCAGCAAGAACGTCCAGCTCGTCTTCGGCATCTTCTTGTGCAGACCGCCGAGCCTGAAGATGTCCGCGTCCGTATGCGAGCCGATGGCGTGCATCACGGAGCCCGCGCCGAGGAAGAGGCAGGCCTTGAAGAAGGCGTGGGTGAAGACCTGATAGAAGCCCGCGGAGAAGGCGCCGACGCCCACGGCCGCGAACATGAAGCCGAGCTGACTCACGGTGGAGTACGCCAGGATCCTCTTCATCTCCTTCTGAGCCACGGCGATGCTGGCCGCGAGCAGAGCCGTCGAGGCGCCGATCACCGCGATCACGCCCATGGCGACGGGAGACTGCATGAACACGGGCGAGAGCCTGCACGTGAGGTAGACGCCGGCCGTCACCATGGTGGCGGCGTGGATCAAGGCGGAGACGGGCGTGGGGCCCGCCATGGCGTCGGGCAGCCAGACGTAGAGTGGGATCTGCGCGCTCTTGCCCGTGCAGCCGAGGAAGAGGAAGAGGCCAGCCGCGGTGGCGAGCGTGCCCATCTGCCAGGTGCCGAGGAAGAAGGGCTGCGTCAGCGAGGGCGCGGCGCTGTTGATGTCGGCGAACTCGAAGGAGCCCGCGGCGCTGACCAGGATGAACATGCCGATCAGCACACCGAAGTCACCGATGCGGTTGGCGATGAACGCCTTCTTGCCCGCGGCGGCGAAGGCCGGCGTCTGGTACCAGAAGCCGATCAAGAGGTAGCTGCACAGGCCGACGCCTTCCCAGCCGACGAACATCACGGGCAGGTTGCTGCCGAGCACGAGGATGAGCATCGAGGCGAGGAAGAGGTTCAGGTACGCGAAGAAGCGCGCGTAGCCCGGATCTTCCTTCATGTAGCCGAGGCTGTAGACGTGGATGACCAGACCGACGCCCGTGACGACCAGGGTCATCAGGCCGCTCAGCGCGTCCATCAGGAAGCGCACGTCGATCCCGACCTCGTGGACGCCTCCGCCGAACGTGGGCAGCGAGAGGTGGAACCACTGATAGGCCGTCACGGCGATCTGGGCGCCGTGCTCGTTGGCCGCGTCCATGCCGGTGAAGAGGTGGGCGAAGCAGACCAGCGCGAGGAAGAAGGAGCCCGCCACGGATCCGACACCAAGGGCGCTGACCAGGTTCTTGTCCGCGAAGCGACCCAAGAGGCCGTTCAGGACGGCCCCGATCAGCGGCAGGAGGATGATCCAGACGAGCGCGCGCTCGTAGAGAAGCTCATTCATGGGTTAGTACCTCAGCTCGTCTGCCGAGTCGGTCTCGACGGTCTGCTTGAGCCGGTAGAGGCTGATCACGATGGCGAGCCCGACCGCCGCTTCCGCGGCCGCGACGGCGATGACGAAGAAGGCGAAGACCTGCCCCGCCTGAGTCTCCGGATGCGCGCGATTGAACGCGACCAGAGAGACGTTCACGGCGTTGAGCATCAGCTCGATGCTCATCAGCTGAATCAGCGCGTTGCGCCGAATCAGGAAACCGACGGCGCCGATGCCAAAGAGCGCTGATGCCAAGGCGATGTAGATACCGATGGGGAATTCCACAGCCAATGCCTTCCTAGGGGCTCAATGCCCGCCGTGAGCCGAGACTTCGGCGGAGATGCGTCGTTCTTCGGCCAGGCGTTCGGCACCCTCGAGCTGCCGCGCAGCCTCGGCTGCCTTGGCCGCCTCGGCCTCCTTGGGGGTGCGTCCTCGGCCGACCGCCAAGGCACCGACGATCGCGACCGTTAGCGTGATGGAGACCATCTCGAAGGGCAGCGCCGCCTGCGTGAAGAGCACGGCGCCGAGACCCATGACCGTACCGTAGTCCTCGGGCAGGTCCTGCGCCGGCATGGCCACGTAGACCACGCCGAAGACGAGCATCAGCGCCACCAGGCTCATCAGCACCAGGCTCAATGTCCTGGGCGTGAGACCGCGTAGGGTCCGAGGGACCTTCTCCGTGGCGCCGACCATCATGATCACGAACACGAAGAGCACGACGACGGCGCCCGCGTAGACGATCAGCTGGACCATCGCCAGGAACTGCGCGTGGAGGGAGAGGAAGATCCCCGACAACGCCACGATGTTCACCAGCAGGGCGACGGCCGCGCGGAGCGGGCGGTTGGCGGCGACGGTGCCTAGAGCGCCACCGAGCGCGAGCAGACCGCTCACGATCAGCAGCACCATGTTGGGTGTGCTCATGAAGTCACCTCGTTGGTCTCGACTGCGGCGCGCGTGCTGTCGTCGTGCCGGTAGCCCTCGGGCAAGCCCTTGGCCGCGACCTCGACGAACTCCTCGAGGAACTGTCGAACCAGGCCGAGCATCGGCATCGCCGTGCCTTCGGCGAACGCGCAGATGGTGTTGCCCATCATGTTGTTGGCGATGTCGACCAGGAGCGCGACATCTTCGGGCTGACCCCGTCCCTCGCAGATCTCTTCGAGGGTGTTCTGCAACCAACCCGAGCCTTCGCGGCACGGCGTGCACTGACCGCAGGACTCGTGCCGGTAGAAGCGCATCAGGTTGCGGGCGACGTCGACCATGTTGACCGACGAGTCCATCACCGTGGCACAGCAGGTGCCGAGCATGGTGCCGAGGGCGCGGTAGGTGTCGACGCCCATGGGCACGTCGATCTCGCTCTTGCCGTGCCACTCGTGCAGCGGATGATCTTCCGCGGGCGCGTCGACCATGCGATCCGGACGCAGCACGGGCGTGGAGGATCCACCGGGGATCACGGCCTTGAGCGGCCGATCGTCGTGCAGCATGCCGCCGCCGTAGACGTCGATGAGCTCGCGCATCGTGATGCCCACGGGCGCCTCGTAGACGCCGGGCTTCTTCACGTGGCCGCTGACGCCGTACAGACGCACGCCGCCGTCGCGCAGAGCGAGCCGGGAGAGGTTGCACCAGGCTTCGCCGCCCATCTGGATGATGTCCGGCACGGCGGAGATGGTCTCGACGTTGTTGACGATCGTGGGCATGCCGAAGGCGCCCTTGATGGCCGGGAAGGGAGGCTTGAGGCGAGGCTCGCCGCGGCGACCCTCGAGCGAGTTGAGCAGCGCCGTCTCTTCGCCGCAGATGTACGCGCCCGCGCCCGAGTGGGTGAAGATCTCGATCGGGTAGTTCTTGCCGAAGGGATGTGCGCCGACGTAGCCCTTGGCGCGCGCCTCCTCGAGGGCGGCGTCGAGGATGGCGATCGCATGCGCGAACTCTCCACGGATGTAGATGTAGGCCGTGTGTGCGCCGATGGCGTAACAGGTGATGAGCGCGCCCTCGATCAGGCGATGGGGATCGAGGTTGAGGATCGTGCGATCCTTGAAGGTGCCGGGCTCGCTCTCGTCGCCGTTGACCACGAGGTAGATGTCGTCGCCGGGCTTGGCGTTGATGAAGCCCCACTTGATGCCGGCGGGGAAACCGGCACCACCGCGACCACGAAGGGAGGCCTTCTTGACCTCTTCGGTGATGGCGGCCGGCTGCATCGTGGTGAGGGCTTTGCGGGCCGTGGCGTAGGCGCCGTGGCGTTCGGCCACGGCGAGGCGGTGACTATCCGTGACGCCGTAGCGCGACGACAGGATGGGTTCGAGGTCGGCGCCCATTCAGGCCTCCTGCGCCGGCGTGGAGCCGACACTGGCTGAGGTGACACTGGCTGAGGTGACACTGGCTGAGGTGACACTGGCTGAGGTGACACTGTCGAGGATCCGGTCGAGAGACTCGACGGTGAGATTCTCGTGGTAGTCGTCGTCGATCTGAACCATCGGTGCCTGACCACAGGCGGCGAGGCACTCGGCCTTCATCAGGCTGAACTTGCCGTCGGCGCTGGTCCCGCCGGCGTGACAACCGAGGCGCTTCTCGAGGTGCTCCTGGATCGCCTTGCCGCCGCGCAGATCGCAGCTGAGTGTGCGGCAGACCCAGATCACATGCTCACCGACCGGCTTGTCGAAGAACATCGTGTAGAAGGTGACGACTCCCTTCACGCTGGCGGTCGACAGATCGAGGCGCTGGGCGACCCAATCGATCACCTCCGGGCTGATCCAGCCGTGTTGGCGCTGGCAGACCCAGAGGACGGGGATGAGCGCGGCGCGGGTATTGGGATAGCGCGCGAGCAGTGCTTCGACCTGCTTGTCTCGCTCGGCTGTGAGGGCAAATGGCATGATGTTCTCGAGCTCTTGCCGGTCCGGGGACGTCGATTGCGTTCGGGAGTGGACTGCGTTCGGAGTGGATGGGTCGCTGATTTCCACGACCCGGATGCCTGGTGGACCAGCCATGCGGTGAGCAACCCAGCGCAGCGCTCGCCGTATGGGCGTTCGCCCCGCCAAGGCTAGCCCCGAGGGGCTCTTTGGGCGTGCGGACGCTAGGCCCCGACATCGCGTCTGTCAAGCTATAGAGGACGCCGGAAATCCCCAAAAACAGGGGGCTCGACGCGCGACAGGGGGTCCATGAGCAGGCACACGAAGCCGGCCTTCCCAGACGTGCGCATTCGGGCTAAGGTCCGGACGTTTTCAACGGGTGGCGGGGTGACTCCATGGTCGTGGTCCGCTCGCCGCTCTAGGCCCGCCTCGATCGGGCGGATGGGAATTCCGTGACCGTCTACTGTCCCAACTGCGGCAAGCCTAACACGAACGAAGCCCAGAGCTGCGCGTCGTGTAGCACTGAACTCAAGCCGCAGAAGAGCGCTGCGCCGAAGTTCAAGGGCACGATGATGATGACCGGCATGGCGGCCCCGCCCGCGCCGGCGGCCCCTGCGGCTCCGCCCCCCGCGGCACCCGGAGGTCCCGTGCAAGGTGGTCCCGTGCAGGCAGGCGCGCCCCACGCCAAGAAGGACATGGCCTTCCAAGCGACCATGCTCGGACCCATGACGCCGCCTCCCGGTGCGCCTCCCGCTGCCGCACCTCCCGCGGCCGGCTTCGGCGCGCCTCCCGCGGCCGGCTTCGGCGCGCCTCCCGCTGCTGGTTTCGGCGCGCCTCCCGCGGCCGGCTTCGGCGCTCCCGCAGCGGGCGGATTCGGCGGAGGCACTCCCACGCCCGGCACTCCCGCACCCGGTGGCTTCGGTGCGCCCGCAGCGGGCGGATTCGGCGGAGGCACTCCCACGCCCGGCACTCCCGCACCCGGTGGCTTCGGTGCGCCCGCAGCGGGCGGATTCGGCGGAGGCACTCCCACGCCCGGCACTCCCACGCCCGGCACTCCCACGCCCGGCACTCCCGCGCCCGGCGGATTCGGTGCGCCCGCAGCGGGCGGATTCGGCGGAGGCACTCCCGCGCCCGGCACTCCCACGCCCGGCGGATTCGGCGCGGCCGAAGCGGGCGGATTCGGTGCGCCCGCAGCGGGCGGGTACGGCGCGCCCGCGGGCGGCCAGCCCGCGCAGGGTGGAGGCTTCGCACCCGCAGGCGGCGCACCTCCCGCAGGCGGCGCACCGGGTGGCGCACCTCCCTCGGGCGGCAGCAAGAAGAAGATCCTGATCGGCGTCGGCGTCGGCTGCCTGTTCATCATCATGGTCAGCTGCGCCCTGGGCAGCTGGCTCTGTTACAGGGCCAAGAACGCCGTCCAGTCTGGCGGTCAAGACATCGCCGCCGAGCTGAACCGCTTCACGCTCACGCTCACGCTCACGGGCATCAAGGCCAGCTGTCGCGTCGATCCAAGCGGCTCGGGCACGTCCCAGAGCTTCCACGCGCAGGTCTTCCCGCAGCTGCAAGGCACGGCCTGCCAGGTGACGGACGACACCATCGCCGCCTTCGGAGACAACAACCGCTCCGAGGCTCACGGTGCGGCCGGCAGTGACGACGAGGCGCTCGCCACCTCGCTCGGCGCCGACATCACCCAATGCTACCGCTACACCTCGGGCACAGCGAAGGTCACGGCCTGCCTCTTCCCCGAGGGCTTCAAGATCATCTCGCTCGAGAATCCGGGCGCCGTTCAGTAGCTCGGCTGTTCCCTCGCTCGGCTGTTCCCTCGCTCGGCTGTTCCCTCGCTCGGCTGTTCCCTCGCTCGGCTGTCCCATCACTCCACTGTTCCCTCGCTCGGCTGTTCCCTCGCTCGGCCGGCATTCTCGGGTGAATTGGCCATGAGCGAGGGATGGCTTCGCCACACGGCCTCGGATCTGTCATGGTCCTACAGTGTGGCGCATCGACTACAGCCCTGACGATTCGCTGCTGGGCATCGAAATCGGTGGAGAGCTGACGCTCAAGGCCCTGCGCGAGCTGGCCGAGGCACACGCGCGAGCCTTGGAGGCCACCGGCGGTGCGGCCTTCCGCGTGCGCCTCGATCTGCGCGATCTCTTCCCCCTGGACGAGGACGAGCTGATGCTGCTCGCGGACATGAAGCGCGTGGCGGCGGCCATGGAAGGCTGCCGCGGGATCCGCATCCTCGCGACCAGCCCGACCGTCGCCTTGCAGCAACGGCACACCGCATCGGGTCACGCCGACGAGAACGTCGTGGTGGAAGCGCGCCCCCAGGTCGCGAGCTAGGCGCGACGTGCGATCGCGTCGAGGGAGAGCACGCTCTCGTAGTCGCTGGCCTGCGCCCGAACGAAGCCCTCGCTCTCCATCGCCAGGCAGAGCGCGGACGCGCCGCGGCCACCTTCGGGATCGGGGAAGAGGCGCGAACGAATCTCCTCCGCTTCATCCTCCGAGAGGCCCGACGTGAGCGCCAGCGCATCGGAGGGAACCGAGCGCGTGACGGCCAGGGCGTGCAGGTGGTCGGGCCCCGCGCGCCCCACGTGCAAGGCGATGGCCTCGACGATGTCGTCGTCTCCCTCGGCCGCCACAGAGATGGCCGAGAGCTCCGCGTCCCCCGCGAGCAGCGCCGCGAGCGCCGCCGGGTGCGAGCCGTGGAAGGTCTGCGCCCCGAGCGTGGTGAAGGGTTCGAGACCGAGCTCCTCGAGGTGCTCGATGGCGAGCAGGTAGCCGCCGAGGGAGAGCGGATCGACCCAGGCCGCGCGCACGCGTGCGAGCGCGTGCAGGGAGACGTGCCCATCGCGGCGGGCGATCAACGCCGAGCGGTAATGGTCGCGACCGTGCCGCACGACTCGATAGAGCGCGCGGGCGCTCTCGAGGTGGGCGCAGGCCATGGCGGGAGCCCAGACCAGGTGGACCGCCCCGGTACGCGCACGCAGGGTGAGGTCGGCGTAGTCGGTGGCGATCTCCACACGCAGCGGACGTCCGACCGCTTGCGACAGGCCCGCCGCGAGCAGCTCGCCACGCGCGCGCGCGCGCGCCATGCCGACTGCGGGTGGAAGTAGGAAGGTCAGGTCCACCCCGGCAGCCTAGCGCCTCCGGGGCCCGACGTCTTGGGCGGCGTCATCCCGAGCCCGTGCGGGTCGCTGCCAGCGCCCGGGTCGAGTAGACTCCCGCCGTGGCGTTGATCGAGTTTCGAGGGGTTCGAAAGGCCTTTGGCCCCAAGGTCGTGTATCGACACCTCGACCTCGACGTCCAGGAGGGCGAGGCGCTCACGATCGTCGGCGGATCGGGTCAGGGCAAGAGCGTGCTGCTCAAGCTGCTGATCGGCCTGCTCCGTGTCGACGGGGGGACGATCCGCTACGACGGAGAGATCGTCTCGGAGCTCGCCGAGGAGCAATACGGCCCCGTGCGCCAGCAGGTGGCGATGCTCTTCCAGGGCGCGGCCCTCTTCGACTCCCTGTCGGTGCGCGACAACATCACCTACGGCCTGCGCGAACACCAAACGCTCCCCGAGTCGGAGATGGACGCACGGGTGGAGGAGGCGCTCGAATACGTCGGCCTCCCGGGCACGCAGGACATGTGGCCCGCCGATCTGTCGGTGGGCATGCAGAAGCGCGTGGGCCTGGCGCGCGCGATCGCGATGAAACCCCGCGTGCTCCTGTACGACGAACCGACGACCGGACTCGACCCGATCAACGTCGCCCGCATCGACGACCTGATACTCCACCTGCAGAGGAGTCTGGACGTGACCTCCATCGTCGTGACCCACGACATGCACAGCGCTTTCCTGGTCAGCGATCGAATGGCGATGATTCAGGACGGGCGTGTGGTATTCAGCGGCACGCCGGCTGAGTTCCGGCAGACCCCGGAGCCCATCGTGCGCGACTTCATCGACGGCAACGCCCCCGAAGACGAGGACACCGAGACTCTGCTCAGGAGCGTCGGCTGATGCGTCGCAATCCTCGCGCGGAGCTACGTGTCGGCGTCTTCGTCCTGGTCTCGCTCGTCGTGGGCGGCTCGGTCGCGTTCTTGATCGGCAACCAGCGCAACGTCTTCAAGCGCAAGACCAGCTTCTACGCCTCCTTCGACGACGTCGGCGGCCTGCGCGCCGGCAGCCCCGTGCGCGTCGCGGGCGTGACCGTGGGCACGGTGGGGAGCGTCGAGTTCGCCGACGACGGCCGCATCCGGGTCGACTTCGACATCGTCAAGTCCGCCGCCGAGCTGATTCGAGGCACCCCCGAGCAGTGCACGCCGGCGGAGCGGGACGCCCACAACACGGCCCGCGAGGACCTCGCCGCGCGACGCCGCGCCGCCGCGATCGACGGCACGCCCGTGCCCACCGATCCCGAGCCTGCCCAATGCAGCGTGGTCACCATCGGCTCCAAGGGCATGCTCGGCGATCGGCTGATCGCCATCAGCGTGGGCAGCGGTCTACCCGCGTGGGATCCCGAGCAGGAGCTGCCGGTGGACGTCGGCGGTGGGCTCGAGGCCATGCTCGATGAGGCCGGCGACACGATGCACTCGGTGGGGCGCGTCGCGCAGAACCTGCGGCTGGCCACCGATCCTTTCGCGAATCAGCAGTTCTCCGACGACATGTCCGAGACGGCGCACAACCTCGCCCAGATCACGGGCATGCTGGCCAACGGCAACGGCGTGGCCCAGCGTCTGATGACGGACTCGCGCACCGCCGACGATCTCAGCGCCACACTGCACAGCCTGCGCACGGCCAGCACCGAGCTCACGGGCGCGGCGCGCGGCATCCGCGCCATCACGGACGAGATCAACCACGGCGACGGTAGCGTCCACGAGGTCCTGTACGGCCACGACGGCGCGGAAGCCGTGACTCATCTGGGCGAGGCGGCGACCGAACTCGCGACGCTGCTCCACGACGTGCGTGAGGGCAACGGCATGGCCCACGAGCTGATCTACGGCGAGGACGGTGGCGAGCTGATGACGCACCTGAACGCGGCCAGCGCGGATCTCGCGTCCATCACCGCGGACGTGCGCGCCGGACGCGGCACGATTGGCGGCCTGTTGACCGATCCGTCGATCTACGAAGACGTGAAGCGCCTCGTGGGCGATCTCCAGCGCAACGACATCCTGCGCGCGTTGGTGCGCTACTCCATCCGGCGCGACCGTAGCCGCGACCAGCCGCCGGAGGTCGCGCCCGAAGTGGAAGAAGCGCCCTGATGCGCGTCTACCTCGGGCTGCTCGAGGAGCTGCTCACGCAGGGCAGGCCCCGGTCGGATCGGACGGGCACGGGCACGCTGGGGCTCTTCGGGCGTCAGCTGCGCTTCGATCTGCGCCAGGGGTTCCCGCTCCTGACCACGAAGAAGGTGCATCTGAAGTCGATCCTGCACGAGCTCTTGTGGTTCCTGCGCGGCGAGACGAACGTGGCCAGCCTGCAGGCCGTGGGCGTGAGCATCTGGGACGAGTGGGCGACGGCCGAGCAGACCGCGCGCTTCGGGCGCGAGCCTGGAGATCTCGGACCCATCTACGGTCATCAATGGCGGAACTTCGGCGCCACCCTCCGCGCGGATGGATCCTACGAGAACGACGGCGTCGATCAGATCGCGCGCGCCATCGCGAGCATCCGGAAGAACCCCTCGAGCCGACGCATCCTGGTCACGGGTTGGCATCCGGAGGAAGCCGATCAGGTCGCGCTGCCCCCATGCCACACGCTCTTCCAGTTTTACGTGCAGGACGGAGAGCTCAGCGCGCAGCTCTACCAACGCAGCGCGGACTACTTCCTCGGCGTCCCCTTCAACATCGCGAGCTACGCCGCGCTCGTGCACATGGTGGCGCAGGTGACGGGGCTTGGGGTGGGCGATTTCGTGCACACCTTCGGGGACGTGCACCTGTACACGAACCACGTGGAGCAAGCGCGCGAGCAGCTGTCGCGCGAGCCCCGTGCCCTGCCGCGGCTGACGCTCGACCCGAACGTGCGTGAGCTCGAGGACTTCCGCTTCGAGCACCTTCGACTCGAAGGCTACGACCCCCATCCGCGCATCCGCGCCGCGGTGTCCATCTGATGCGTCCACTCGCAGCCATCGTCGCGATGAGCGACGAGGGTGTGATCGGCGATGGCGACGCCCTCCCCTGGCGCATCTCCGAAGACCTGAAGCACTTCCGACGCGTCACCATGGGACACGCGCTCGTGATGGGCCGACGCACGCACGACTCCATCGGGCGGGCGCTCCCCGGTCGTCCAAACCTCGTCCTGAGCCGTACGCGTGCGCCAGTGGCGGAGGGCGCCGAACGCGTGGCCAGCCTGGACGAGGCGCTCGTGCGCGCGGCGGGCGATCCGCTGCCGATGATCATCGGTGGCGCGGAGATCTACCGCCTGGCCATGCCACGCGTGACCGAGCTCTTCCTGACCGAGGTGCACCGCGAGGTGGCGGGCGACGTGTACTTCCCCGACTTCGATCGCGCGGCATTCGAAGAGCGCAGCCGTCGCCCCGCGGAGAGCGAAAGCGACGTCGAGTTCGTGCACCTCGTTCGCCGCAGCTGAGCGGAGGCCATCTAAGGCCGCGTGCGCGCCTGGGCCAGAGCTTCGATCACGCCGTAGGCCGTGCGCGCTTGTGTGTCGGCGTGGAACGGCTCGTCGGGCGCGGCGGAGGCGTCGGGCGTCCGCGGGAGGTTGCGCCGGGCGCCGCTCTCCTCGTGCGTCGGGGCGCCGTCGAGGTGTCCTTCGAGATCCGCCTCGCGGAAAGCTCCCTCCGGACCGTGCTGGCCACCGAGATCTTGAGGAGCGGAGACGTCGGGCTCGATGCCGCGCGCCTGGATCGAACCGCCGCTGGGCGTGTAGTAGCGCGCGATGGTCAGCTTCAGCGCGCTGCCGTCGGGCAGGTCGATGATGTTCTGCACGCTTCCCTTACCGAAGGTGCGATCACCCACCAGGGTGGCCCGATGTTGATCGTGCAGAGCGCCCGCGACGATCTCGGCGGCGCTGGCCGAGAGCTCGTTCACCAGCACGACCATGGGCCAGTCCGGGCGCGTGCCCAGGAGCGACGCGCGAGACTCGGAGAGCAATCGACCGCCACGGGCGCGGGTCGACACGATCACACCCGAGGAGAGGAACTCGTCACAGACACGCACGGCCTGGTCCACGAGGCCGCCGGGGTTGTTGCGCAGGTCGAGCATCAAGCCTCGAATCCCACCTGACGCACGGGCCTGACGCACGCCCGCGTCCAGAGCCGCGTCGAGCTCGTCCGCCGTGTTGGACTGGAAGGAGGCGATGGAGACGTAGAGGATGCCTCCCGGCAACAAGCGCGCATCCACGGGCGGGACGTCGATGATGGCGCGCGTGAGGTCCAGCTCGAGGTCCGACTCCTCGCCCTCGCGCCGAATCGCGACGTGAACGCGCGTGCCCGGTTCACCTCGCATCACGCGCACGGCGTCGTCCATGCGCATGTCGCGAGCGCCACGGCCCTCGATGCGGAGGAAGCGATCACCCGGCTTCACGCCCGCCGCCGCCGCGGGGCCGCCCGGGAAGACGCCCAGCACCGTGAGCCAGCCGTCGCGCACCGAGATCTCCACGCCCACGCCGGCGAAGCGACCGTCCGTGTCGCTCTCGAGCAGGCGCACCTCGTCCGGATCCAGGAACGCCGAGTGGGGATCGAGGGTGGCGACCATGCCGCGAATCGCGCCGTAGACGAGCGTGTCCTGGTCCACGTCCTCGACGTAGCTCGTCTCCACGTGCACCAGCGCGCGGGCGAACACCCCGAGGTTGGGATAGGGGCTCTCCTGCTCGGGCGTCGCGTGGGCCACGCCGAGGGCGCCGAGCCAAACACCGGCGGAGACGAGGGCGAGGGCCTTGATCATTCGGCGCATGCGAACTCCTAGATTACACGAGGGTCTTTGCTGTCACGGCCCGCGCTCGGACTCAGAGCATTGACAGACATCCGGGGTGATGTAGTAGCCTGAGCGACATCGACGCGGCGAGTGTACCCTGGCGCGCTCGCGACGGTATCTTCGCGAATCGGTATCCTCGCGAATTGGAGTACGGCATGGTGGCGAAAACGGACAAACGCAAGCAAAGCCTGTACTTCCCAGAGGTCATGCTCCAGGAGATCCAGCAGGAGGCGGCGCGTCTCGATCGCTCGCTCTCGTGGATCGTGCAGCGCTGCGTAAAGATCGGACTCTCGGATATTCGGAAGCTTCCCTCGGTGAACGACATCGAGGACGACGCCGACTCCGACGACTGACCGGAGAGCGATCGGGCCTCGCACCCGGTTGGAGCAAGATTGGATTTCGACGCACAGGGCTTCGTCTCGGCTGCCGATGGCACCCGCCTCTTCTGGGGCACGATGGGTGAAGGGCCAGCCATCGTGCTCAACGACGGCATCGGATGCGACGGCTTCGCCTGGCGCTACCTCGGACCGGAGCTGGCCAAGAAGCATCGCGTGATCCGCTGGCACTACCGCGGTCACGGTCGCAGCGGTCCGCCGGTGGATCCGGCTCGCCTCGACATGGTCGCCCTGGCCCGAGACCTCGCGGTCGTGCTCGATCACCTCGAGGTCGAATCGGCGCTGCTCGCGGGCCACTCCATGGGCACGCAGGTCTGCCTCGAGACCTACCGCCACTTCCCGGCGCGCGTCGTCGGCATGGTCCTGCTCTGTGGCAGCTATGGCCGCGTGACCCACAGCTTCCACGGCAGCGACCTGCTCAGTCAGGTCTTGCCGCGGGTGATCGAGACCGCGCGCAGCCGCCGCGGTCTCGCGCGCGCGCTCTGGAGCCGCGTGCCGTCACGGCTCGCCTATCGCATCGCCAAGCTCAGCGGCGAGGTCGACGCGGCGACCATCCGCGAGGAGGACTTCGTCACCTACTGGGACCACATCTCGGTGATGGATCCCGACGTCTTCCTCTCGATGCTGCGCCTCGCGGGAGACCACAGCGCGGAAGATCTGCTGCCGGCGATCGAGGTGCCGACCCTCGTGATCGCGGCGGACCGCGACACCTTCACGCCGCCCGCGCTGGCCAAGGCCATGGCTGACGCCATCCCCGATGCGGAGTTCATGCGCATCCGCGGTGGCAGCCACGCCGCGCCGGTGGAACAGCCGGGCACCATCGGGCTGCGCATCGAGAAGTTCCTGCTCGAACGCATCCCGCAGGGCTGGTAGCGCCCCACGGCTCGACGGGCTCAGTACTCGACGCGGAAGAGCTGCATGCCCATGAGGAGCAGGCTCCCGGTGGGCAGCGGCGTGGGCTCTTCGAGCCGGAGGAAGGTGCCATTCGAGCTGCCGACGTCCGTGAGATGGACCGCGCCGGGCTCGCCGTGGATGCGACAGTGCAGGCCCGAGACGTAGCCATCGTCGGGGAAGATGATGTCGCCGCGATCGCGCCCGAGGTGCATCCCCGTGGGCGGCACGCAGTAGGAGCTGCCGTAACCATCACGACCGACCACGAGCCGAATGCGGCCCAGGAAACCCGGGTTCGGGCTGCCCATGACCTCGGTGCCATCGGCGACGGTCTTGGCCTCCGCGAGCGCCTCGAAGCGTAGGATCTCCTGGCCGACGCGGAACACGGCGCCATCCGCCAGCGCGACGGGCTGCTCGGCCGCGATCTTGCGAAACACACCGTTCAGGCTGTTCTTGTCGCGCACGACGACCGCGTTGCCCTCGAAGGTGAACTCCGCGTGCTGGGGCGAGAGATAGGCATCGCTCGCGAAGGGTCCGGCGGAGTCCCGGCCCACGACGGTGGCGCCATCGCCCAGAGGGTAGGTCTCGCCCTCGGTGCCGTCAGGGCGGATGAGCACGAGGCTCCCGCGAGCGTTCGCGGCGGATGGGGTGGCGGCGGGCGCGGCGGCAGGGGCCGGGGCAGCGGCGGGCGTGGCGGCGGCCTGGACCGCGGACATGTTGTGACCGCAGGTGCCGCAGAACTTGAAGTTGAAGGGCACGTCGCCGTTGCAGCTCGGACACTTCAACGGTCCCGCGGCGGCGGCAGGCGCGGCGGCAGGCGCCGGGGCCGGGGCCGGGGCCGGGGCCGGAGCCGCGACGGGGGCTCCACCAAAGGAGGGGACCGCAGCAGCGCCGCCGAATTGGGGCGGGGCGGCTACGGGAGCCGGGGCAGCGGCACCGCCGAACTGGGCCGCGGGCGGCGCCGCGATCGGCACACCGGCGGGCGGCGTCGGAGCCGTGAACCCCTCGGGCGCCTTGGCAGCATCACGCGGAAGCTCCGCCCCACATCCGAGGCAGAACTTGTAATGATCCTGGTTCTCCTTGTCGCAGCGGGGACAAACGATCACCGTGGGCCTCCTCACCGCGTCATGCGGCGTGCGTACCGAGCCGCTCGGCACGCCTCTCGCGCCGATGGATTCGGCGCGGAACGAGCGGAGAATAGAGGCCTGTGCCGTCGGGGGTCAAGCAAGCAAAGCGCCCTCGGCCGATAGGGCCGGCTGCGCCCCGTCGCGAGCGGCACCCCGAAGGCAGGCGACCCTGCCGAATCAGTGCCGGTTGGTGACCCGAGGCGCGATTGCGTATGCTGGCGCGCGAGCATGGCGACCTGCCCCGAATGCAGTGCGAAGGTCCTCCCCGAACAGGAGGTCTGTCGCTCCTGCGGCGTAGCGCTCGCCCCCGAGGGGGACGAGGACGTCGATGCGCCCGACCCCATGGTCGGCACCGTCGTCGACGGCAAGTACCGCATCGACGAGTGGATCGGCGAAGGCGCCATGGGGCGGGTGTACGCCGCGCGACAGGAGAGCCTCGAGAAGGACGTGGCGATTAAGGTGCTGCACCCTCACCTCGCTCGCGATCCCAAGGTGATCAAGCGCTTCCACCGCGAGGCGCGCGCGGCGAGTCGGCTCTCGCACCCCAACTCGATGCAGGTCATCGACTTCGGCGCGGACGAGGACGGCAGGCTCTACATCGCGATGGAGCTGCTCGACGGCCCTGACCTGCTCGAGGTGATCGAAGAGGAGTCTCCGCTGACGCCGCGGCGCATCGGCCGTGTGATGGGCGAGGTGCTCGACGCCCTCGCCGCCGCGCATGCCGCCGGCATCATCCACCGCGACCTGAAGCCCGAGAACGTGATGGTCGTCGAGGACCACGCCGGCCGCGAGGTGGTGAAGGTCTGCGACTTCGGCATCGCCAAGATCCCCGAAGCCGAGGGCGGCTCGGCTATCACCATGACGGGCTTCGTCTGCGGCACGCCCGAGTACATGGCGCCCGAGCAGGCGCGAGGGGAAGTGCTCGACGTGCGGGCCGACCTCTACGCGGCGGGCGCGATGCTCTACCAGCTCATCACCGGCCAGGTGCCCTTCACCGCGGACTCCGCGCTGGGCATCATCACCAAGCATCTGACCGAGCCGCTGGTGCCACCACGTCGCGCGCGCCCGGATCTGAACATCCCGGCGGCGCTCGCCCACGTGTGCGAGAAGGCGCTGCGCAAGGATCGACGTCGACGCTACGCCAGCGCGGAGGACATGAAGCACGCGCTCGACCGAGCCGTGGCCGCTCTGGGCGAGGCAGCGGACGCGCCGCTCGGCACGACCCGCGGCGATCCGACGGCGTCCATGCGCACCGGGAGCACGGCCCACATGCCCTCCGTCCGGCCCGGGCCACGGCTGAGCTGGCTCGCCCTGGGCCTGCTCGCCACGGGCGCCGTGGCGCTCTTCTTCACCATCGGCCCCGGCGGCCAGCGAGGGACGGGCGCGACGTCAACTCCCGCGCACGGCCCCACCAAGCTCAGCCATCCGCCGGTCCACGCCCGCGACGCGAGCGCCGACGCCAGTCCGGCTCGAGCGAGCGACGCGGGCCGGCCGAGGGACGCGGGCGGGGTCGTGGACGCGCGAGTCGCCGACGCCGGCGATCGAGACGTGCACGGCGCGATCCATCCCCACGTCGGAAGCAAGGCGCGACCCCTCAGGACGCATCCGCCCGACGCGCACGTCGCGGTCTCGGATACGCCACCCGCCAACGTGGTGGAGACGGTGTCTCCGGGAGAGCGGGCCTACGCCGAGGCTCGCCGACGATTCCTGGCCAACGATCTGCAGGGCGCCATCGCGCAGTTCGAGCAGGCCGCTCGGCTGATGCCAGACCGCGCGCGCGTGCAGAAGGAGCTGGGACGAGCCTACATGCGCACGGGCGATGTGGCGCACGGTGTGCGCGCCTATCGCCGCTACCTACAGCTCGCGCCCACCGCCACGGACCACGAGATCGTGGAGCAGATCATTCAGCAGCACGGCGGCTGAGCCGTCGACGAGGCGAGGACGTGGGAGCGGCTGAGCCGTCGACGGATCAGGCGGTGACCTCGACGCGCAGGAGCTGACGACCGATGAAGAGGTAGTCGCCCTGGCCGAGCTCGCGCTCGCCGTGGATGCGCACGTAGGTGCCGTTGCGCGAGCCCAGATCCTCGAGGCTGAGCTTGCCGTCTTCACCGAGCACGACGCGGGCGTGTTCGCCGGACATGTAGATGTCCTCGGGGAAGTTCATGTCCGAGTCCTCGCGACCGATGGCCGCGACTCGGCCCGCCGCGCAGTAGACCATTCCGTCCACGCCGCCCTCGAGGATCTGGGTGATCCGGAAGGGGCTCTCGCGCTTGGGTGAGGAGCAGAAGCCCGTGCGATCGGGATCCGGACCCGAGGTGTCCTTGGGCGTCGCGTCGAGGCGGAAGACCTGCCCACCGCACAGGAAGTAGCCACCGATCTCGAGGGGCACGCCGCCCTGGATGCGCACGTAGACGCCGTTGGTGCTTCCCTCGTCACGAACGACGAGCTTGTCCTGGCGGTAGATGAAGTTCGCGTGGCGCGGGCTCGTCCAGTTGTCGCTGGGGAAGAGCATCTGGCCATCTTCGCGGCCTGCCACGTGCTCCGTGCTGTGAAGCAGGAAGCTCATGCCTTCCGTGCCTTCGGAGCCACGGATCAGCATCAGGCGGGCGCGCCCGGCCTGCTGCATCGAGCCGAAGTATCGTGTCTGGAGCTCCTGGATGGCGTCGGGCACGGTCTCACCGCAGGCCCCGCAGAACTTATGACCCGAGGGGACGGCGCTCGAGCACTGCACGCAGACATAGTTTCTGGCTTGTTCCATCAGTTCCTCCTCGGTGAGCGAATCGAGCGCTCCGGCCGTGACATCCACAAGGGTCGAACGCACTTCGCCGTCGGGCGCGGGCGCCGCAGGGTGCGCTTGGAGTTCCACCCCGCAGAGCACACATCGCGGTGCGCCAATGGGGGAGAACCCGTCGCATTTCGCGCAGACGATGCCAACGTAGTCATCCATGGGGGTAGCTTCATCACCCGGCTCGACGCCCGGATTAGTAGGGGAGTTGGGCCGATTGGTCAATCCTCACGAAGCCTGACGGGCCCACGGCCGGATCAGGGGGAGGAGGGCGCGGGCGCCAAGGCGAGGGACGCGGCGGCGCGGACGCGGGGTTCGAGGTCGTCGGCTGCGGCTCGTCTCAGGGCGTCGTCGACCTCCGGCTGACGCAGATGGCCGAGGGCCACGGCCGCCGCTTCGCGCACGAACGCGTAGTGATCGTCGGCCAACAGCTCGAGCAGCGCGGGCACGGCGCGGGCGTCGGCCCAGGTACCGAGGGCCTGGGCTCCGCGCAGACGTTCGGCCCAGCTCGGCGAGCGCGCGAAGGTGGCCACGACTCGCGGGACCACCTCGGTCGGCAGCTCCGCGCGAGGCAGCAACACGGAGAGCGCGGCCTGACGCACGGAGGCGTCAGGATCGTCGAGGGCCCTGACCGTCACCTCTGCCACGTGACTCCAATCTCCTCCGGCCAGGGCCAGCAGCGCGGCGCGGCGCACTTCGGGCGACGGCCTCGACGCCGCCGCGAGCAGCGCCTCCTCGACGTTGGGTCCCAGCTGTCGCAGCAGCCCGGCCAGCGACGTACGGGCTTGGCCAGAGGGGAGCAGCTCCCCGAGCGCCTCGTCGGGTGCGGCCAGCAAGCGCAGGGCCCACGAGGCTTGTGCCTGGGGCCCGGCCAGGGCCTGGTTCGCCGCATCGGTGAGCGCGGGCACGGCAGCCGAAGCATCGACCAAAGCCGAGCTCGCGGCCTGATCGCGCAGCAGACGCGTGAGCGTCGCCGAGGGAGACGAATAGGCGCCGACCCGAGGTAGCTCCAACGTCTCGGGGGCGCCCAGTGGAACCAGCGTGAGCCCCCGCGCGGCGGCGAAGCGTGCGGATGGGGTGAGTCCGAAGAGCATCGACGAGAAGCTCGTCGTCACTTCCGGCGTCCCGAGCGAGGCTGTCGCCATGGCCGCCGCCACGGCCACGCCGGGGGAGGAGTTCCCGACCAGGCGCGAGAGCGAGGCCTCGAGAGACTCGCGCGAGGACGCCTCCACACGCAGGCCAGGTACGCGCAAGAGTCTTCCGCAGGCCCAGGCGATCGCGGCGGCGGCGGCGGGCGCGCGATCTCTGGCCAGGGCGTCTGCGAGCGCATGCAGGGAGCCCGTGTCGAGCCACGCACCCAGGCCCAGAGCCGCGAAGGCGCGCACATCGGGCTCGGGACCGTCGAGGGCCGCGCGCAAGGCGACCAGAGCACGACGTCCGCCCACGCGCGCCAGGGCGAAGGCGGCGACGATGTGCAGGCGTCGCTCGGGCCCACTCAGGATCGCGACGAGGCGCGGGACCTCGGCCTCCGTGCAGATGGTCGCCGCGGCGCGCAACGCCGACAGACGCAGGGGGAGCGAGCTGTCACGCTCGGCGAGCGCCAGCAGCGGAGACGCTGCCTCGGAGCGACCGAGGTGGGCCAGCAGGCGCAGCGCGACCCCACGCTGGGCCGGGTCTTCGTCGGCCAAGGCCTCGAGCAAGGGAGAGAGCGCCCGACGACCCATGGCCACGAGCTGATCGCGCGCGGCCTCGGCTCCCGGACCACCCGCGTCGGAGGTCTCGATCAAGGGCGAGGCGTCGCGATCGTAGACCTCGACCAACAGCCGACGGAAGATCGGCCGGGATCCGCTGGCCACGGCGAGGGGCAAGAGCACGCCTTCGAGTTCGGGCAGGCTGCCCGCCGCGAGGTGGATGCGCATGGACGCGCGGGCCGCCTCGAGCACCAGCTCGTCGTCCGGACAGCCCGTGAGGATGCTTCGATACTGGGCGTCCGCTGCCTCGCTCTCGCCTTGGGCCAGGTGAATCTCCGCCAGCATCAACCGCACGTCGAAGAGACGCGGATTGGCCACGAGCGCTTGCTCGAACGCCTGCACCGCGCCGTGCATGTCCTGACGCGCGCGCAAGAGTTCGCCGAGTCGTCGGTTGGCCGACGCATCGTCGGGCGCGCGTCGCGCGGCCTCGGCTGCCCAGCGCAGCGCGTCCTCGTCTCGATAGAGGGCGTGGGCGTGCTCGGCCATGCGCCCGAGATAGTCCGCGGCGTTTCGGGGATCCGCCTGCACGAGGCGTTCGAGCGCCTCGACGGCGCCCGCCCGATCACCCATCAGGGTGCGCACGCGCTCGAGGGAGTGCAGCGTCGGCAAGTCGCCGGGCGTATGCGCGAGCAGCTGCTCGAAGAGAGCCGCGGCCTCGGCTCGCCGCGGAGGTCGCTGGCGCAAGAGCGCCATGGCCAGGAAGCGACCGGCCTCGAGATCCGGCGGGTCCGCCGAGTAGGCGCGACGCCACGCCGCCATGTCTTCGCGTGAGGCGCCTCGGCGGATGCTGCCCAGCACCACGTGTTCGCGTGCCTCGCGCTGCGTGGCCTCGTCGGGGCTGAGCTCGAGCACCCTGGCCCAGAGCGCGGCGCTCTCCGTCTCGCGTTCGCCGTTGCCGACGCGGCTGCTGCCTTCGCGGCTGCGCTCCAGCACGCTGGCGAGGGCGCGGATCACGGACAGCTCGTGGGGCGCCATGCGCAGCGCCGTGCGCAGCTCGTGCTCGGCCTCGGGCAGCAGGTCGTGATCGGCGAGCACCTGCCCCAGCTCGAGCGGACCGCGGAAGCCCACACCGGATCGCGCGATGCGCCGGAAGAAGGCCAGCGCGCCCACGCGGTCCCCTTCGCCCAGGCGGCGCGTGCCCAGGGCGATCAACGCCTCGCTGTCTTGCGGGGAGAGCCGGAGGACGGTCTCGAGCTCGGCCGTCGCGCGAGCCCCTTCGTCGAGCTCGTCGTAGAGTTCCGCGAGCGCGCGATGGAACGAAGCATCGCGAGGCTGACTGCGGCCCGCGGCGGAGGCGGCCGAGAGCGCCGCGTCGCGCTGTCCCGTCTGCACCAGCAGGCGCAAGAGCGCGACCAGATAGCGCGGCTCACCGCGACCCATGCGCACCAGGGTGCGCGACTCTTCGATGGCGTCGTCGAGGCGGCCCGCGCGGACCAGGACGTGAACGAGCCGCTCGCGCGTGTCGAGATCGCGCGAGCCCGTGATCAAGGCGTGACGGTAGGCCGCGGCCGCGGCTTCGGTGTCGCCCGCTTCGTCGCGCAGACGGCCGACGAGCGCCCACTCGTCCGCGTCCCGTCCCGCCGTGCGCGCCAGCTCCTCGGCGAATTCCGGCAGACGCCCCAGGCGTCGATGCGCCTCTTCCAGCAGCGCGAGCAGCTCGGCGCGCTCTCCGCTGCCCCCTCGATGATCGCGCAAGAGGTCCCGCGCCGTGGCGATGGCGGCGTCGGCGTCTCCGGCCTCGAGCTGTTCACGCGCCTGCGCTCTCAGGATCGGCGCGAGCACGCGCGGATCGCCGCTGAGCGCGTGGGCGAGCCGGGCGTACTCCGTCGCTGCCTGCGCGTGGAGTCCGTGCGCGGCCAGCGCCCGAGCGAACTCGGCGCGCGAGAACACTCCCGCTCCCGCGCCTCCCACGACGCGCTGATACCAGGCCCTGGCCGTGGGAAGATCGTTCGCCTCGAGGGCGACCTCCCCGAGCTGACGCCACAGCTCGCGCCGAGGCTCGGCACCGTCGACGTGCGGCAGACTCGCCTCGAGCAGACGCGCGGCCTCGACCCTGTCGCCTCGAGCGAGCGCCAAGCGCGCCAGAGCCAGACTCGGTTCGGCCCGCTCCGGTCGCACGGCGGCGGCGGCGGTGTAGCGCTCACGCGCCCGATCGGCCTCGGCCTGCTCTTCCGCGAGACGCGCCGAGAGCATCAAAAGCGCGTAGTCGCCGCTGGCATGGGTCAGCTCCTGCTCGAGCTCTGAAGCGAAGTGATCGAGGCTGCCGTCCCGCTCCCGAACCAAGGTGAGCAGATGCGAGAAGGCCATGTCCTCGCCCGGCTGCGAAGCCAGGATCGCGCGATAGCGGCGGATCATCTCCTCGCGCCGAGCCGAAGGATCGCGCGGCGTCGGGACGTGCGGACGCGAATGGACGCCGGGGTGATGACCCGGTCGGGGATGCTCGCGAGTCAGGCCCCAGCCCTGCGCCTGCGCGCCAGAGACGCATAGACCCAGCAGGAGCAGAGCCATCAGCGACGCCGGCAGGGATCTCACCCTCCCAGCTTAGCGTCCCCGACCGCCCGCCGCAGCCGGCAGCCTGTTGAAGAACCGAACCCGAAGGATCGACGAGCGCGACGGGTTCGGCTCGTCGTTGGGCACGACGAGGAAATCCCGGAGGATTTTCGAGGAGGGACCGGCGGCGAGACGGCCTCGTCCCGCCGGCGAGACGAGGGATGAGGTCTTTCAACAGGCTGCTAGCCGGGGATCAGCGCCGACGGCGCCAGCCGAGCGCGAGACCGAAGAGCAGCAGAGCCCCGAGGGAGCGCGCCCCGTCTCCGCCTGTGCTCGACGCGACGCGGCAGCCGCAGCCACCGCCGCCACCGCCGATGCCCGCATCGCCCACGCCGCCGTCCACTCCGCCGTCTCCGACGCCGCCATCCTCCACGGGAGGCAAAGGACACTCGAGGGGCGTGGCCGCCGTGACCGCGCGACCGTCGCTGGTGAGAGGCGCGTTGTAGTTGCCGGTGTTGTAGCTGTCGTGACGGTACTCGGGCCACGGCGTGCTGCCGTCGGCGGAGCCGTCCGTGTCGAAGAGGAAGAGGTAGCCGGCGCGCGTAGTCACGGCGAGCTCGAGCTTCCCGTCGCCATCGACGTCTCCGATTGCGGGCGACGACGTCACCCAACCGCCGACGAACTTCGGCCAGCCCTCGGGTTCGCGACCGCAGCCGTCGAACGCGTGCACGTAATACCCACCGGATCCGACGGTCATCTCGGGGTAGCCGTCGCCGTTCACATCGGCGGAGGTCGGGTTCACGAAGAACATGTAGTCCTCGATGTGGCGCGGGAAGCCGGGCAGCATGGCGCCGCGACCGTTCATGGGATCGGGGGTGGTGTGCCAGACGCCCAGTTCATGACTGAAGGGCTTGTTGAGGTAGCCGCCCGCCAGGTTCGCAGCCAGGCTGAGCCCCGCACCTCCGGTGGAGTAGTCGGGCTGCCCATCCTGATCGAGATCGGTGAACGCGCCCGAGCTGAAGGTGTTGAGCAGAGGCCGATCCAGCGCCGCCGTGATGTCGGAGAGCGGACCACGACCGCCGCTGTCGATCACCAAGAGCTGCTGCTCCGGCTCGCCTGGAGCGCGCGCGGGCTGAACGCCCGGGACGATCAGGATGGTCGAGGCGTTGCCCGTGATGGCCAGCTCCGGAATGCCGTCGCCCGTCACGTCCGCCATCGCGACGGCCGACGAGGTGCCGTAGCCCACGAGGGGCAAGAGGTGAAGCGAGGTCACCTTGATGGGCCAGTTGGCGTGTTCCGCGCCGCCTGCGTGCAAGGTGCCGTCGCCGTGCAGCAGGTGGATCGCGCCCGTGTTGTCGTCGTCACCCACCTCGTTGGAGCCGACGGCGATGTCGAGCAGGCCGTCGCCGTTGGCGTCGCCGATGGCAGCGGACGTCATGATGCGACCGCTGGACGCGTCGGCGTGGTTCACCCAGAGCACGGGCGCCGTGATCTCCACGGGCCAGCCGGGCTGTTGACTGCCGTCCTCGCGATAGACGTAGACGTGGCCGTCGAAGGCGGGCTGAACGATCTCGAGCTTGCCGTCGTCGTCCAGATCGGCGAGCGATGGGGACGCGAAGGCGCCGCGCTCGATCACGTGATTGGGTCCCTCCGGACCACCCCTGAGGGTGTCTCCCGAGAGCACCTCCGGCATGGCCGCCGGGAAGCCCGCGCGCATGCTGCCATCCGGCTCCACGACGTAGACGTCGCCCTCCATGGTGGTGCCGACGATCTCGAGGCTGCCGTCTCCGTCGAGATCACCGATGGCGGGTGTCGCAAGGACGGAAGAGGCCAGATCGGCCGACGGCACGTCACCCGAAGCGTAGGCGGGCGCGCCGAGGAGGTTGTCTGGAGCCGAGGGATCGAAGCCGCGCAGATGGCCGAGCTGCACCGGGAAGCCGGGCGCCTCGCTGGCGTCTTCGTTGATCACGTGCAGCAGGCCGTCGGCGTCGCCGTAGACGATCTCGCGCCTTCCGTCGCCGTCGATGTCCGCCATGCGCGGCGAGCCCTCGCCCGAAGCGCCAGGAAAGATGTCGGTCGTGGCCCGCGTGCCCAAGGCCAGCGGGAAGCCCGCCTTGAGCGAAGGATCGCGGACGACGGCATAGACGCGACGCTGTTCACCCATGACGTCACCGATGGGCGCCGGGTAGTGCGCGGTCACGCGAATGCGCACGGTGACGCTGAAGCGGTTCTCGACCTCGCCCGGGTTGTCGACGTGGATGCCCGAGATATCCCAGCTGGTGAGATCGCCATCCATGGCGCCGGTGACCCCCGTGTCCGAGGCGATGCTCTGCCAGTCGCTGTCGCCGGGCTCGATGCCGGCCGCCCACTCGATGGTGTAGTCGAAGTCCGTTGCGCGGCGTGCGGCCATCTTGCCGCGCAAGGTCACGGTCGGCGTGCGGTCGGGATAGAGCACGCGGAACCAATCCGGGTTCGTCAGATCGACCTCGGGAGGGATGCGCCCCTCCCACGCGGCCAACGTGGACTGGTAGGCGTTGATGCGGCCGTAGCCGAAGCGTTGATCCCAGCCGGGGCTGCTCGGATAGATTTCGGGATCGTAGCCGGCAGAGCCCGGCCGACTCTCCGGGACGTCGATGTCCTGCGCACCCATCAAGAGCATCTGGCGCGTCTCCTCGGCGCTCAGCGGCGGATCGAGGGGCCCGCCGGGGCGGTCCGCCGCGATGGACGCGGAGTACACGAGCGCGCTGATGCCGGCGCCCACCGCCGTGGCCTCGGAGGAGCAGCCGGTGCCCGCGCCGCTGAGCACGAGCTGGCCGCCGTAGTTGGAGCAGTTGTTGTAGGCGAGGAAGCTGTCGGCCGTCTGCGGTTGGCTGCCCGCGTACTGGATCGCGTGGATGTAGACGTCGTGGTTGGCCGTGCCGGGCAGGTTGTGATGGCGGCTGTTCTCGTCGGCCGCAGACGCGATCACCAAGGTGTCGTGGTCGTAGGCGTAGTCGATGGCCCGACGCATGTAGGTCGTGTGGTTGATGGTCCCGAGCGCCTCCTGCACGACGTTCGCGCCGCTGTCCGTGGCGAAGACGACGGCCTGCGCGAAGTCCTGCGAGTCGGCCACGAAGGAGTCGCCGGAGCGCACCATCATGAAGGCGCAGTTCGGACAGAATCCGGCGCGACCTTCGCCGTTGTTGGCCTCGGCCACGCTCCAACGCGCCTCGCCCGTGCCGTGCCCGAAGCGGGTGTCGTCGGACGGGTCGTTGTCGTCCATGAAGAAATCCCAGCCCGAGATGTCGTCCGTGTAGCCGTTGCCGTCGTCGTCGTTCGAGTCGGAGCAGAGCACGATCAGATCGCCCGGGTCGGCCACGCCGTTCTGGTTGCCCGCGTCGTCGAGGGAGGCCTCGATCGCCGCGATCTCCGCCGCCGTGTGGCCCTCGTAGTAGTCGCGCATGCTCAGCGATCCGTCCCCGTTCACGTCGATGGGATCGCCCGTATGCGAGGCCGGCGGTTGGGGTAGGCAGCGCGGGTCGAGGCCGGGCGCTTCCAGCTCGGCGCGGTTGATGTAGTGCTGGTTGGCGAGATCGCCCTCGTCCCAGTTGATGCCGCTATCCAGGATGGCGATCAGGACGCGGCGGCTGCCCGTCGTGAGCGTCCAGGCCATGTCGGTCCAGGCGCCGGAGCCCAGGTCCGCCTCGGGCGCACGGAAGGTGTCGCGCGCCGTGGCTTCGGCGGGCGTCCACGACCACAGGTTCCACTGGCCACCCGTCGAGTTCGTGAAGCAACGAGTCGTGCCCGGGATGCAGGTGCTTCCCGTGCCGGAGACGTCGTAGCCGTAGCTCGGGTCGTCGGGCCAGTTGGCCGGGTCGCTCATCTCCGCGCGGGTCGCGGAGCGGTTGGGCCAGGCGGGGTTCTGGGCGTGGGCCACACCGTGCGCCGCGAGGATGGCGACGAGGGCGGAACAAAGCGGGGCGAGCATCGAGCGCATGAAGGCTCCTGTCCGGGTGGGAGGCATCCCGATGCTACCCCATTCGACCTTACATTGATTGCACCGAGCGCCGGAGCCGCCCCGTGGCGTCGAGCCCGTCGCTCACATGGTCGGGAGCGGATGGCAGAAAGAGTCGGCACCGCACTCGAGACCGGTCGCGCAATCCGTCGCAGCGGCGCACGGCGTCGGTCGATGGCAGAAGCCGGCGAAACAGTCGATCCCGGGTGCGCAGTCCGTGGCCGCGGTGCAGACGGTCTCGCACAAGCCCACGCCCACCGCCGCGACGTGACACTCGACGTGATCCGTCGACGCGCCGATCGGCGCGCACTTGTCCACGGCGTCACAGCCGCGACCGTCGGCCGCGGCGCGATACTCGAAGCAGGAGCCGACGCTGGGGAGGCAGACGCCGCGTGCGTCGCATTCGAGCCCTTGGGGACAGGGCGTCGCCAGATCGCAGGCTGGAACACAGACGCGCTCGACCGCCTCCGGTGCCCCGCGCGTCAGACAGGTCGCGCCATCGGCGCAATCGGCGTCGGTGTTGCAGGGACCACAGGTGACCGCGAGCGTGGTGGTGTCGAAGGCGCTGCATTGTCCGCGCGCCACCTCGCACACCTGGGTGCGCGCATCGCAAGCGGTGTCGCCGGCCGCCAGGCTCAGACCGCAGGGTTGGCAGGCGGCGAGCAAGGGATTGCACGCGGGGGTCGCCCCGGAACAGGTGACGGTGGCGCAGGGATCGGGTGGACCCGAGTCCCTGGGACCCGCGTCCCTGCGCGGCCGAGTGCGCGGCACGCAGGCGCCGTCGCTGTCGCATTGCTCGGCTGCGGCGCAGTCGTCGTCGCTGCGACAGACGAAGTAACAGCGATGGTCGAGGCAGAGCTGACCCTCGGGACAGCGGGGAAGCACGGGCCCGGCGTCGACCACGGGGGGCGTCGACGCATCGACCGCCCCGCCATCGTCCGCGCCCGAGTCGACGGCGCCCGAGTCGACGGCGCCCGAGTCGACGGTGCCCGAGTCGACGGTGCCCGAGTCGACGGCGCCCGAGTCGACGGCGCCCGAGTCGACGGCGCCCGAGTCGACGGCGCCCGAGTCGACGGCGCCCGAGTCGACGGCGCCCGAGTCGACGGCGCCCGAGTCGACGGCGCCGTCGACGGCGCCGGAATCGACCATGCTCGCGTCCGTGCCGGCGTCGCCTGTGACCGGAGGCGGCGCCGGACCGTCGGCGGAGCATTGCAGCCCGGCGTCCGCGGCATAGACCGGGAAGGTCGGCGTGCCGCCTCCGCAAGCGGACAAGGCCAGCGCCGCGGGGACGAAGAGGAAGAGGGAAGCGAGTCGAGTCGTGGTATTCGGCACGCCACAGGGTAGCACGACCCACGGGGAGTGGAATCCGTTCCCGTCCGAGGCCAGCGAGCCCCGCCCACGCGAAGCGACACCGAGCTCGGCGGGACGAAAGTTCGGCTCGAATTCTACCGACTAGGTACTACTGTCCTCGCATGATGCGACTTCACGTCGGCGCGAGCCTCGAGCGCCAGCCCAGCAAGGGCTACACCAACCGTCTCCGCTTCGCCGAGCTCAACCCGCGTGCGCCGCGGCCGCGACCGGCGACGTTGGGGCGCTGGGCCCGCGACCTGCCCGACGACTTCACCACCTCTCTGGTGCTCCCCCTCGACGCCTGCGCGGGTGCCGAGGGTTGGCTCGCTCTGGGCGCGGAAGAGGACGCCATCTTTGCCTGGATCGAGGCGGCGACGATTGCCCTGAAGCCCGCCGCGGTGGTGGTCACGACGGGTCGAGAGCTGACCCCGGGCAAGCGCGATCGCGATCGCCTGACGCACTACTTCGGTCGGCTGAAGACTCCGGGCGCGTACCGCGTCTGGGCCCCCGCGGGGCTCTGGGAGGGCGAGGCACTGGAGCGCATGGCCAAGCGGCTCGACGTGGTGCCAGCCATCGATCCGCTGAGCGCTCCTCCCGAGCCGGCGCAGACCGTCTACGCGCGTGTGCGTGGCCTCGGCGAACGCAGCCGCATCGGTGAGGGGCTCCTCTTCGATCTGCTCGACCGCCTCGACGCGACCGGGGCCGAAGAGGTGTTCGTGACGTTCTCCTCCTCGGCCGCCACGAAGCAGGCCCGGCGCCTCGTCGAGTTGGCCGAGCAGGAGGGGTTGATCCCCAGCCGCGCCGACGCCGAGGAGACCTCGAGCGCCGAGTGAACGAGGCGGCGACGGGCTTGGCGCTGAAGGTCCAGCGCGTGGACCGGCCTCGACCGGACCTGACGGCTCTCTCTCTCTACGGCGCAGGCCAGCGTCTGGTGCTCCTGATCCACGTCGGCTCGGCGAGCGCCGATTTCGGCGTCCTGGGCGAGCGCCCTCGCGGAGCCCCGGCGGACGATCGCGTTCGACAGCTGCGCAAGCGACTCGTCGGTAGCCGGCTCCACTCGCTGAGCCGGATCGACGGAGGCCTGAGCCTGCGCCTGGAGCGCGCGCAGGAGACGATCTTCTTGCTGGCGCGACCGACTGCGCACGAGGGGGAGAGGTTCCGCCTCTTCGACCAGCCGCCCGAAGGCGCGGCCCTGGACGTGTGGCCTGCGGACGTTCTGCTCGAAGCGCGCATGCTGGAGCTGGGACAGGCGATGGTCGGTGCGCTCGGAGAAGAGGAGAGCGCCCATCGCCAGCGCACACTCGACAAGGCCTTGGGACGCGCTCTGGCCAAGCTGCGCAGACGGGAGAAGGCCATCGAGGGCGATCTCGCCCGCATCGACGAAGCTCCGGGGCTGCGGTCCGACGCCCAGCTGATCCTCGCGAACCTGGGCCGCTTGAAGCGCGGCTCGGGCGAGTTCAAGGCCATGGACTGGACGCTCGATCCGCCCCGAGAGCGCACGCTCGCGCTCGACGGGAGGCTGGATCCCAAGGACCAAGCCGAGCGCCTCTTTCATCGGGCTCGCCGGCTCACCCGCGGTCGCGCGGTCGCCGAAGCACGCCTGGCCGACGCGCACCGGGAGCGAGAGCGTCTGGAGGCGTCGCAGGCCGAGCTCGGCGAGGGCATGGACGACGAGAGGCAGCGGGAGCTCGCGGCGGCGCTGGGCGAGGCTCTCTCCGCGCGAGCGGGCACCAAAACCAGGGAAGAGGCGCGCCTGCCCTATCGCCGCTATCTGGGCAGCGGTGGGCGCCCCGTGCTCGTGGGCCGCGGCGCACGCGACAACGACGCCCTCACCCTGTACCACGCGCGACCCTGGGATCTGTGGCTGCACGCCCGGGACGTGGAGGGCGCGCACGTGATCGTGCCGTGCGCTCGGGGGGAAGCTTGCCCCAGCGAGCTACTGGTGGACGCCGCCAGCCTTGCGGCGCACCACAGCCGCGCGCGCGGCCAACCCTTGGTCGACGTTTCGTACGTGGCCCGTCGCCACGTGCGAAAGCCCAAGGGCTCCGCCCCCGGCGCGGTTCGGGTCGAACGCGAGAAAGTGCTCGGCCTCCGCGTCGATCCCGATCGCCTGGCGCGCCTGTTGAAGACGCGCAGCGACCGCTGATCGAGCGGAGTTGCTCCCCCGGTGCCAGTCGCGCGTCGGTCGGCCAAACACATAACGCCCCAACGCAGGGTTGCGTTGGGGCGCTATGCCGGACCCCCCCGAGGAGGAGGAACCGTCGACACGAGAGGTCTTTCCGAGGCTGGGGTCTGCGTTCCGTAGAGAACAGTCCCCCAGCCTCGGGTGCCGCGATCCGTGACGCCTTCACAGGCTCGAGAGCTTTACTGGCTCGAGAGCCTGCGGGGCGCCCCGCTCGAAGAATAGGCACGACCACCGCTCGAGCGACGCCGATGAGCGACGCCCGGGCGAGGGGGCCCGAAGAACTAGTTCTTCGGAGCCGCCGGAGCAGCAGCGGCCTTCTTGGGCGCGCGCTTCTTGGCCGGCTTCTTGGCAGCCTTCTTGGCGGCCTTCTTCTTCGCGGGCTTCTTGGCAGCCTTCTTGGCGGCCTTCTTCTTCGCCGGCTTCTTGGCAGCCTTCTTAGCGGCCTTCTTCTTCGCCGGCTTCTTGGCAGCCTTCTTGGCGGCCTTCTTCTTCGCCGGCTTCTTGATGGCCTTCTTGGCGGCCTTCTTGGCGGCCTTCTTCTTGGCGGGCTTCTTCTTGGCGGGCTTCTTCTTCGCGGGAGTCTTCTTAGTAGCCATGATGGACCTCCTCCTATGGGGTCTCGGATTGCTGGTACCGTATTGTCACGTCACGCCACGTGTCAAGCAGATCATCACCTAATTTATACCTAACTTTGCGATATTTGAGCACACAGTGCACATAAAGTAATGGAAATGCTTGAAATTACAGCACAATCGACACGCGAGACCAAGGGCCCGAAACTCTTGAGGAAATGCATCTGGGCGATCGCGCGGGCATTGACACCCTCGGAAGTGGCGCCTAGCTTCGGGCGGTCCCAGGGCTGAACGCCCGAGGAGGTCTGTCATGTCCAAGTTCCCATCCGCTCGCCGCGCGCCCTCGCTCCTGGCCGCCGCCATGCTCGTCCTGAGTCCCCTCGCCTGCGGCCCTTCGCAGGAGGACTACGACGCGGCGTTGGCCCACGGCCACGACCTCGAGTCTCAACTCCGCGATGCGCAGGCCTCTCGCGAGCAGCTCGAAGGGCGCTTCAACGCCTTGCAGTCGCAGAACGAAGAGATGGCCAACCGGCTGCGGGCACTGGGTCAGAACGTGGAGCAGCTCGAAGGAGAGCGCACCAATCTCCAGTCGTCGCTGACGGATACGCAGCGCGCCCTCGAGGAGCTGCGCGCGCGCCAGGCCCAGGCCCAGGCTCGTCTCGCCACGTTCCAGCAACTGATCGAGCGCTTCCGCTCCATGATCGAGAGCGGTCAGCTGCGCGTGCGCATCGTCCGCAACCGTATGGTGGTCGAGCTACCCGAGGGTGTGCTCTTCGACTCCGGCCAAGCGGAGCTGAAGGAAGCGGGTCAGGCCACGCTCAGCGAGGTCGGAACGGTCCTGCAGCAGATCGACGGCCGCGAGTTCCAGATCGCGGGCCACACGGACAACGTCCCGATCCGCACCCGCCGCTTTCGCAACAACTGGGAGCTCTCCTCGGCGCGCGCCGTCACCGTGGCTCGCTTCCTGATCGATCAGGGCGTGCCCGCCAGCCGACTGTCCGCCGCGGGCTATGCGGACACCCAGCCGGTCGCGACCAACGACACGGCCGAGGGCCGCGCCCAGAACCGGCGCATCGAGATCGTGCTCGTGCCCAACCTGGACGAGCTGCCCGATCTCTCGTCCTTGCAGGGCCTCACGCAATAGGTGGAGGCCCCGATCCGACCCCTGCGCCTGTCCCCTCTCAGCCCTGGCGGCCAGCGGCCCGAGTGCCCCTGGGGATGCGCCCTCAAGCCGCGATGATTCTCGCGCTGACGGCCAAACTCATCGCCGTGCCGGAGCTGGCCTGGCCGCGTCTCGTGGCCGCCGTGGATGCCGAGGAGCCACTGCCGCCTCCTCTGGGCCACGCCTGCGCGCTCGCGGCGATCTCGGTGGTCGCGACCCTGTTCGGATCCGCGCTCGCCCCCGGGCACACCGCCGCCAGCGTCGTCAGCCACACGCTGGCCGCCACGGCGGGCTACGTCGGCGCCAGCGCAGCCGTGGTGCTCGGGCTGCCGAAGGCCCTCGCCCACCTGCCGGCGGTGGACGCACAGAGCTTGGCGCGTTACGGGGCAGCCTCGATGCTGCCCCTCGCGCTCAGTGGTGTCTTCAACCTGGTCCCCATGCCAGGGTTGAGCGTCCTATGGACCCTCGGAGCTGCGGCCCTCGCGGCGCGCTCCGCTTTTCTCGGTGCCAGTCAATTCCTCGCACTCGAAGGCAACAGCCGGCGCAACGCCGCGGCGATGGTGGTGATCCTGGGCTCGACCCCGATACTGCTCTCGCTGGCCTTCCGAATCTTCATCATCCCCTAATCGCCGCGCGCGAAAGCAGATTTCATGGCCAAGGATACGATCCTCATCAACGTCGACATCGGCGAGACACGCGTTGCCCTCCTGGAGGACGGCGTGGTCGGGGAGCTGCACATCGAGCGCACTCGGGACCGCTCCCCCGTGGGCAACATCTACCTGGGCAAGGTCATGCGCGTGCTCCCGGGCATGCAGGCCGCCTTCATCGACATCGGCCTCGATCGCGCGGCCTTCCTCCACGTCGAGGATCTGGTCGCGCCCGAGGGCTCGGGCATCGGAGACGAGGCGGACAAGCGCAAGTCCGCGCGCAACCGCGTCTCGCGCAGCACGCCGATCCGCGACGTGCTCAAGGAGGGGCAGAAGCTCCTGGTGCAGGTCTCCAAGGGACCCATCGGCACCAAGGGCGCGCGCGTCACCAGCCACTTCTCGATGCCGGGCCGCTACGTCATCTACATGCCGACGGTCGACCACATCGGTGTCTCCAAGCGCATCGGCACCGACAGCGAGCGGGCGCGCCTCAAGGCCGCCATCGAGGCCATCAAGCCCCCGGGCGGCGGCGTGGTCATCCGCACGCTGGCGAACGGGCTGACGAAGAAGAAGCTCAAGGCGGACATCGGCTTCTTGGTCAACGCCTGGCAGGCGGCCTCGGACAAGGCGAAGAACACGCGCAAGGCCCCGCGGCTGGTGCACGAAGAGCCCGACATCGTGCTGCGCGCCGCGCGCGACATGTTCACGGAGGACGTCGCCTCGATCGTCGTGGACGACAGGCCGACCTACGAGCGCCTGCTGGCGTTCTTGCAGGACTTCCTGCCCGAGCGGGCGGGCGACGTCGAGTTCTACGAAGGCGCCGAGCCGCTCTACGACGAGTATGGCGTCGAGGACGAGATCGCCCGAGCCCTCTCGCGGCGCGTGCCGCTGCCCTCGGGTGGCTATCTGATCATCGACCAGGCGGAGGCGCTCACCGCCATCGACGTCAACACGGGCCGCTTCACGGGCAAGGGCAAGGACGTCACGGAGACGATCCTCCTGACCAACCTCGAGGCCGTGCAGGAGATCGCCTACCAGCTGCGCTTCCGCAACATCGGTGGCCTGCTCGTGCTCGACTTCATCGACATGGACAAGCAGGCACACCGCGACCGCGTGTACAAGAACCTGCGCGAGGCGCTGAAGCGCGACAAGGCCAAGACCACGGTGGTGCGCGTGAGCGAGCTCGGCCTGGTCGAGATGACGCGCAAGCGAACGCACGAGAGCCTGGGCCGCACGCTGTACGAGCCCTGCTTCTTCTGTGACGGCACCGGACAGCTGCAGTCCAAGGAGACGATCTGTCACGAGATCTTCCGGCAGATGCGCCGGGAGAAGGAGGGCCTGCCCGGCTACGAGATCACGGTGCAGGCGCATCCGGCAGTGTGCGACATGCTGGAACGGGAAGAGCGTCTGACGCTGCAGAAGGCGGAGAAGCTCTTCGAGCGGCGTATCGTGCTGAAGCCGCGTAAGGACTATCATCTAGAGCAGTTCGACCTGCGCGCCAAGTGAGCGAGAGCTCGAGCGCGGTGCGAGTACGAAGCATGCGAACGGGGCGCGAGCCCTGCGGAGTCAGCCCATGAGCGATGCAGACGAAGCCAGCGACGACCAGGACAACCGACGAGAGCAGCGACTCACGATCAACAAGGAGTTCGAGTCCTTCGACGCGTTCATCCACGAGTACGTGACGAACATCTCGCGCCAGGGTGCCTTCGTGAAGTCGAAGCAACCGCTGCCCATCGGCACCTCCGTGAACCTCTGCTTCACGGTGATCATGGACGACATCGAGACCATCGAGGGGGTCGGCGAAGTGGTCAGAGTTCAGGACGATCCGCCCGGCATGGGTGTGGTCTTCACCGAGCTCAGCCAGTACTCGCAGCATCTGCTCGGCCGACTGCTGACTCGAGCTGCTGGGGAGTAGGCCCGTGGGGTTGCTCGACAAGCTCGGTCAGGCGACGCGCAGACGCCTCGCCAAGATCGGCAGTCAGCGGCCCTTGGACGCGAGAGAGATCGCCTCCCTCTCGGACTCGGAGCTCGAAGAAGAGCTCCTTCGGCGCAGGCGTCTGCGGGCGCGTGGACACTCGGAAGCCGACGCCGCGGGCCTCGGTCGCCAGAACGAACCATCGCCCCAGCTCAAGCAGCTGCGCTCCTACTACGCGAACCTCGAGCTCAGCCCCGGTGCCAGCGCGGAGGACGTGAAGCGGGCGTACCGCTCCTTGATGCGTCGCTACCACCCGGACAAGCACGCGGACGACCCGGAGAAATACCGAGCCGCCACCGAGCTCGCGCGCTCCCTGACCGAGGCCTACCAGGCCCTGCTCACCCACCTCGGGAAGAAGTAGCGCGCCCCGCTCCGTGCTCCTGCCGACGTCGCGTTCGCGGCGCGACCGAGGGAGCGAGAAGGTAAGCCGCACCGCGGGTGCAGACGGGGTCGAGCCGCGAGCGCCCCCACAGCCGCGGGCCGAAGGCGTACGAACGTACCTCGAGGGTCGCGGCGAGGAGGTAAGCCGCGGATCGGCCCCGGCTGCGCCCGCAGCTAACGGACTTCGAGGTAGCCAGACTTGATCAGCTTGACCAAGATCCCACTCGTCTCGAGATCGGACGCGAGGCTCTTGTTCAAGACCGACTCCACGTGCCCGTAGTTGTGCGCCAGCTGGAGCACGTCGAGCTCGTCGGGCGAGAGCTCCCGCAGCGGCGGGATCAACGGCACGATCAGGCCGAGCTGCGCGGACATGGCGGGCATGTCGGGACCGAGCCGACGAATCTCGTCGAGCTGCCGCATCGCCTCCATCAAGAGCGCTTCGGTGCTCCGCTCGATGGCGTTGTTGAACTCGCGCTCGTCCGGCGGATCCATGTCGAAGGTGCCATGGGTCCAGGTCAGGATGCGGTAGAAGCTCTTCTCCGGCGAGACGTCGAAGTTGTCGTTGACGGTGGCGAAGCGGACCTTGCCCTTGTCGAGGAAGATCTTGCCCACGTCTTGGTCCGTGCGAACCACGAGCACACCGCTCTTCTTGGAGGCTGCGAAGAGCTGCAAGAGGTCCGGCAGCGGCACCTCGCTGATCGAGCCCGTCATCGTGCGAACCTGAGAGGTTCGCTTGCCCGAGGCGACATCCTCGAGATGAGCCCGGGCTTCGCGCAGGCTGGTCGGGCCCTCGGTCGCGACCATCTTGATGATGCTCGTGCCGATCAGGATGCGGTCGCCCTCGGAGAGGCGCGCGCGCTTGATCTTCTCACCGTTGACGAAGCTGCCGTTGGTGGAGCCGAGATCCTGGATGAAGATCTGTCCGCCCGTGGCGGTGATCTTGGCGTGCCGGCGCGACACCATGTCCTCGACCAGGACCATGTCGAGCTCGCTCGACCGCCCGATCACGATCTCGCCATCCTCGGGCAGCGGGAACTCGCCGCCCTGGTACTTCCCCGAGATGAAGCGGAGCGCGAACGAGCGGGTAGGCCGCGCGGGGGGCGGTGGCGTCATCTTCGGACTCGGAGGCTCCATCAAATGGTCGTGTCGGCGTGAAAGGGGTGAACCCAGCTGTATCGCCGGTGTGGCCCCGGATGGGTGCCGCGTCGACGGACACGATGGGCTCTGCAGATCGTCCATAGGCTAGGGTTCAAAGCGCCTCCGGGTCAAGCTGCTGCACACCTTCGTCGACGCATTCGAACGCGGGGGTCTCTCCAAGTGCTAGAAATGGGCGATGCGACGTCTGGCAGCCGTGGCCCTTTGCATGCTCCTGGCCAGCGCCGCGCCCGCAAACGCACAGCTGCGCGACCTCGGAGTGCGCTGGAGGACGATCCAGACCCCGAATTTCACCGTCCACTACCACACGCCCCTCGGCATGGTCGCTCGACACGCGGCGGACGCGCTCGAACGCGCCCACGCGCGTCTCGAGCCCCTGATGCAGCATCGCGTCAGCAGCCGGGTAGAGGTCGTGCTGACCGACGGGACGGACTCGGCCAACGGCTCGGCCGACGTGCTGCCCTACCCGGCTATCCGCCTCTTCGTCACCGCGCCCGAGGATCTCTCGACGCTGTCGGACTACGACGATTGGCTGCTGGGGCTCGTGATGCACGAGGACACGCACATCGTTCATCTGGATGAAATCGGTGGCCTGCCCGCGATCCTGAACCACGTCTTCGGTCGTATCTACGCGCCGAATCAGGTCCAGCCGCGCTGGTTCATCGAAGGCTACGCGGTGCACGAGGAGACTCTGAACACCAGCGGCGGGCGACTGCGCTCGAGCCTGTACGAGATGTACATGCGCCAGGCTGCGCTGGAGGACGCCATCCCCGGCCTGGACCAGCTCTCGACCAGCATCGACGGGTGGCCCCAGGGGACGGCCTACTACCTCTACGGGGCGCATTTCGTCCGCTTCATCGCGGACCGCTACGGCGAAGGGGCGCTGAACCAGATCGCCCACGAATACGGGCGAAGGGCCATCCCCTACGGGCTGAACCGAGCCGCGCGCCATGCCACGGGCTCGAGCTTCGTCGAGCTGTACGAAGCGTGGCGACGCCACGAGACCGAAGGCGCGAGCGAGCGAGCGGATGCCATCCGGGCCGAAGGCCTGCGCGAAGGACGGCGGCTGACGGATCACGGCCAGGTGGTGCGCTCGCCGCACTTCATCGGTCGCCACGAGATCGCCTACTGGGTCTCCGACGGCCACGAGAACTCGGGCATTCGCCAGCTCGATCTCTCGACCGACGCCGGACCCGAACCCGTCGTGCGGGTGGCGGGCGAAGGTGGGCTGGGCACGGCCGAGGACGGTCAGGTGCTCGTCTACGGCGGTATCGGCTGGCTGCGAAACCAATACGCGCTCGACGATCTCTACCGCTTCGATCGACGCTCCGGGCACAGCCAGCGCCTGACCCACGGTCGCCGCGCATCCGAACCCGACGTGTCGCCCGACGGGCGGAGCGTGGTGTTCACCCTGAACAGCGCCGGGACGCGACACCTGGCCATCGCCGAGCTCGACGACGTCGAGGGCAGCCTGCGCGTGCTCGTGCGCAGTCGACGCTTCGATCAGGTCTACACGCCGCGCTTCTCGCCCGACGGGCGGACGGTGGTCTTCAGCGCCTGGCAGCGAGGCGGCTTCCGCGACATCCGCCTGTTGCACCTCGACACGATGGAGGTGGAGGAGCTCACCCACGATCGCGCGCAGGACACGGGGCCTGTCTTCTCCGCCGACGGACAGAGCGTCGTCTTCTCCTCGGATCGCACGGGCATCGCCAACATCTACTCCCTCGATCTGGCGATGCGGACGCTCTCCCAGCTCACCAACGTGATCGCCGGCGCCTACCAGCCAGCGCTCTCGCCCGACGATCAGACCCTCGTCTACGTGGGCTACGGCTCCCGCGGCTTCGACCTCTTCGCCATGCCCCTGGCAGGCGCCGCCCGACCGGCCCCGGACTACGTCGACGAGCGCCCGCCGCCCGCCGCGTCGACCCAGGCGCTGGCGCTGCGATCCGAGGGATACAATCCCTGGCCCACGGCCATGCCCCAGAGTTGGATGCTCGGCTTGGACGCCGGCGCCTTCGGTCAGGAGCTCTCGGCGACCCTCCACGGCGGCGACGTCGTCGGCTACTTCAGCTACGGGGCGCGCGTCGGCGTGGACCTCGACCGCGGCTACGTGAACGCGACCGTGTCCATGCGCCTGAACCGGAGCCCGCTGCCCCTGAGCCTGGATCTCTTCCGACAGGTCTCGCCCCAGGGCGGCCTCGTGGTCGCCGGACGCGGGCGACGCTGGATCGAGGACGCCAAGGGCGCCCGCCTCGGCGCGTCCTACGCCTTCTTGCAGCCGTTCTCGTCCGAGTCCCTGTCGCTGAGCTACGGCATGACCAACCTGCACAAGCTCGAGCCCTTCGGCGGTCGCCTCGATCCCAACACTCCTCCCCCCACCGTGCCCTCCACAGGCCGCCTGGCGAGCTTGAACGCCGGCTTCGCCTACTCGGACGCGCGCCAGCAGGCCCTCGACTACACGGCCTCCTACGGCCGCACGCTGGGCATCGGGCTGAACCTCGCGGACAAGAGCATCGGCAGCGAGTACCGCTCCTTGCGCCTGAGCTGGCGCTTCGCCCGCTACCTCTCGATGCCCTGGGCCACGGGGCACGTGCTGGCGCTGCACTACGCGGGCGGCAAGAGCGTGGGTGATCTCGGCCATCGCGGGCTGTTCTCGGTCGGCGGCTTCCCGCAGGTCTCGCTCTACGACGGCTTCGTGAACGGCGTCGTGGTGGGCGGACAGGCGCTGCGGGGCTACCCGGCCTACGATCGGGCGGGCACGAGCTTCCAGCTGCTGCAGGCGGAGTATCGCTTCCCCATCGGACGCATCGAGCGCGGCTACGCCACCCTGCCCTTCTACCTGAACCGCCTCTGGGCCAGCGCCTTCGTGGACTATGGCGACGCCTACTTCGGTCGCATGGAGATGCGGCGTTTCCGAGTCGGCTTCGGCGCCGAGGTCTTCCTCGACCTCACGCTGGGATACTTCCTGCCCTTCACGCTGCGCACGGGCATCGCCTATGGCCCCAACAGCGGCGGCGGCCTGCACTTCTACTCCGAGGTCGGCGTCCCGTTCTGAGATCGGCGCCGTGCTAGGCGCAGGCTAGACCTTGAGGATGTCGCGCTCACGCCCGGCGACGATCTCGTCGACCTGCGCGGAGCCTGCCTTGACGATCTCTTCGAGGCTCTTGAGACCGCGCGCGGCCTCGTCCTTGCCGACATCGCCATCCTTCTCCAGGGCGTCGATCATGTCCTTGGCGTCGTGCCGCGCCTTGCGGATCACGACCTTGCAGTCCTCTCCGACCTTGCGCGCTTGCTTGACGAACTCCTTGCGGCGCTCCTCGGTCAGCGCCGGGATCGGGATGCGGATCACCTCGCCGTCGTTCTGCGGGTTCACGCCGAGCTGCCGCTCCATGATCGCGCGCTCGATGGCCTGAATCTGCGTGCGCTCGAAGGGCCGCACCAGGATCAGGCGCGCCTCGGGCACGGAGATGCTCGCGAGCTGCTGAAGCGGCGTCGGCGAGCCGTAGTAATCGACGCGCACGCTGTCCAGGATGTCCGGGTTCGCGCGACCGGTGCGGATCTTCGACAGCTCGCGCTTGAGAGCGATTTGGGCTTTCTCAATCCCGCTCTCGAGTTCCTTCAGGGCTTCGTTGATCATCGCATCCTCCAGGGTAGGCGGCGTAGCTTAGAGCGCGAGGCAGCCTGGCGGCAAGGATGAGCTCGCGTCGAGAGAGGGGATCCAGCGGGCCAATCGCCCGGATAGCGCTCAGCCCTCTTCGCAGACGACGGTGCCGACGTCGTCACCCAGGACGACGCGCCGGATGTTGCCGCGGGTCGGGAGCGCGAAGACTCGGATGGGCAGATCGTTGTCGCGACAGAGCGTGACGGCGGTGGAGTCCATGACGCCCACGCGATCCGCGAGGAAGCGATCGTAGCTGAGGCGCTCGTACATGACGGCGTCGTCGAACTTCTCGGGATCCTTGTCGTAGATGCCCTCAACCTTGGTCGCCTTGAGCAGCACGTCCGCCTGGATCTCCATGGCGCGCAGCGCGGCGGCCGTGTCGGTGGAGAAGTAGGGGTTGCCCGTGCCGGCCACGAAGATGACGACGCGACCCTTCTCGAGGTGACGCACGGCCCGCCGGCGGATGTACGGCTCCGCGACCTCGCGAATGTCGAGCGCCGAGAGCAGGCGCGTCTGCACGCTGACCTTCTCGAGCGCGTCCTGCAGCGCGATGCCGTTGATCACCGTGGCCAGCATGCCCATGTAGTCGGCGCTGGCCCGGTCCATGCCGCTGGCGCTGCCCTTGAGCCCGCGGAAGATGTTGCCGCCGCCGATCACGATGCCGATGCCGACACCGAGCGCGGCGACCTCGGCGATCTCCGCCGAGAAGTCGCGCAAGGTCGAGGGGTCGACACCGAACCCACCCTTCACGCCGCATAGCGCTTCCCCCGAAAGCTTCAGGAGGATGCGCTGATACTTGAGGTCAGGGTGGGCCATGTCGAAGCTCGCGGCGTCAGGCGTCCGCGATGGTCGCGGCGACTGCGTCGGCGAGGTTCTCTACCCTCTTCTCGATGCCTTCGCCACGCTCGTAGCGAACGAAGCGCCGAATGGAGATCTTCTCACCGATCTTGGCCGTGAGCTGGTCCACGACGTCGGCGATCGTGATCTTGTCCTCGGCCATGATGAAGAGCTGGTCGAGCAGGCAGACGCCCTGCTTCCACTTCACGAGCTTGCCCTCGACGATCTTCTCGACCGCGGCGGCCGGGCGCTCCTTGCCCGTCTCCTTGGCCTCCTCGGCGAGCTGACCGATGAAGATGACCTTCTGGTGCTCGATCTCGGACGCGGGGATCTCGGACTCGGTGACGTACTCGGGACGCTCCGAGGCGATGTGCATCGCCAGCTCGTCGACGAACTGCTTGAACTCTTCGTTGCGAGCCACGAAGTCGGTCTGGCAGTTCACCTCGAGCAGCACGCCCACGCGTCCACCACCGTGGATGTACGCGTGCACCAAGCCCTCGGCGGCGATGGCGCCTGCCTTCTTGGCGACCTTCGCGAGACCCTTCTTCTGGATCTCCTCGATCGCCTTCTCTTCGTCGCCGTCGCTCTCGACCAGCGCGTTCTTGCAATCCATCATGCCCGCGCCTGTGCGGTCGCGGAGCGACTTGACCATTTGGGCCGTCACTTGGGTCATGTTCGTCTACCTTGTTCGAGTAGGATTATTGGAATCGAGTGGGTTCAGTTGCGGCGACGACGCGTGCGCGCGTGCTCGACCTGAACGCCGTCGGCGTTGGCGGGGGTGGTGCCACCATGACCCTGATCGCGCTGGCGCTGCTGACCCTCGATGCAGGCGTCGGCCACGCGTGAGGTCACCAGCTTGATGGCGCGGATGGCGTCGTCGTTGCCGGGGATCACGAAGTCGATGAGATCGGGATCGCAGTTGGTGTCTGTGAGCGCGACGATCGGGATGTGGAGCTTGCGCCCCTCGTTCACGGCGATGTGCTCGTGATGGGGATCGACCACGAACATCACGGCCGGAAGCGAGTTCAGCTGCTTGATGCCGCCGAGGAACTTCTCCAGGCGCTCGCGGTCGCGGCTCATGTGCAGCACGTCCTTCTTGGAGAAGGTGTGGATGGAGCCGTCCTCCCACATGCGGTCGAGGTCGCGCAGGCGATCGATGCCCGTCTTCATGGTCTTGAAGTTGGTCAGCGTGCCGCCGAGCCAACGGCCCGTGACGTAGAACTGATCGGAGCGCGTGGCCTCCTCGAAGACGACGTCCGCCGCCTGGCGCTTGGTGCCGACGAAGAGCACGTGCCCGCCGTTGGAGACCGCCTTGACGATGAACTCGTAGGCGCGACGGAAGAGCTGCGCCGTCTGGTCGAGGTCGACGATGTGGATGCCGTTGCGAGCGCCGTAGATGTAGGGGCGCATCTTCGGGTTCCAGCGCCGGGTCTGGTGCCCGAAGTGGACGCCAGCGTCGATCAACGCGCGCAAGCCGATGGGCAGGTCGCCGCTGGCGACGTCGGGGCTTCCCAGGGCCGCCAGCTCGGGGGCTTCCTGGATCTCGTGGGTGGATTCAGACATGGCTCATTCTCCTTGTACCGGTTGTGTCTGCCTCCCTCCGGTCGGTGACCCACGACGGTTGTCGTTGCGGGCACCGGTCCGACCGTTAGAGCCGAGAGAGGCGTGGGATTTCGGGGCGAGGCCCCGGCTTCGAAAGAAGCGGCCGCGCTATAGCATGCCCCCGCGCCGGGTCCAACCGCGGCAGACGCCCCCCAAATCGTCGCATTGGGGTTCTGGGGTGACGCTGAAGGCGGGGCTGGAGCCGCGCGGGCAGCGTCGCGGGGAAATATCAGGCGGATCTTTGTGGCGGCAGGGCCGCGATATGGTGCTTTGCGA